>Ga0180437_10000035_pt1 | contig 288180 bp, 453 predicted proteins | sample SS_ome_4_FD_132410 | JGI IMG/M metagenome (GOLD analysis project Ga0180437, IMG submission 132410) | Hypersaline lake sediment archaeal communities from the Salton Sea, California, USA - SS_3_D_1 metaG | ecosystem: Environmental > Aquatic > Non-marine Saline and Alkaline > Hypersaline >... | reverse complement strand
GATAGTTCTTCGATTTTGGACGAAGTTGAACACAAAGATAAGGCTAAATATACAACAAGTCGAAAATTCAAACAAGATATTTTAGATATGTTTCATAATGAGAGATTTAAAGACAAGGCAATTTTAGAGTTAGGTTGTAGTCAAGGTCAATCGACAAGAATGTTTAGTCATATATTTAGAAAAGTTATTGCGGTTGATATTGATGATTGGAATATTGAACAAGCGAAGCAAAGATGCAAGGATCGTGATAATGTTCAAATTATTAAGGCCGATTTATATAATGAACCCTGGGATTGGATTCGCTCTCACGAAGTTGATGTAGTTTTTATTGATGCTAATCATACTTATGAAGCAGTAAAAATGGACATTGAAAATTCGTTGAAAAATATTGAAAATCCTATATTTATATTTGATGATTATGGTTTGCCTCCTGGCGAGGTAAAACGAGCAATCGATGAAAAAGTTTCACAAGGGGTTTTGAAGATCACAAAGTTCATTGGAGAAAAACCAGAAGATTTAAGTCATGCGGCCGGAACGCAGTTTTTCGATCAGGAAGGGGTTATTTGTAACTATGAATAATATTATTTTTATGATTAATATGAAGCTCGATCACAAACCGAATCGAGCTGATGCGTATGAGTATTCTATTTCAAGTTGGAAGAAATGGGGCGAAAAGAATAATTGTAAGACATTTATATTGGAAGAACCATTAACAGATCCAAAGACAATGAGCCCCACATGGCAACGTTATTATTTATTTGATTTATTGAAAAGTAGTGGAGTAGAATATGATCAAATTTTAATGGTCGATAGTGACACAATAGTACATCCAGATTGTCCGAACTTTTTTGAGTTGACGGAGTATAAATATAGTGGAGTACATAATTGTGGCTCATATGATTGGTTATTTAGGTCAATAGAGAATTATTCAAAATATGTATTCAATGAATATGAATTTAGTGATTGGGCGAAATATATAAATGGTGGTTTCCAAATAGTGAATAAAGAACATGAACCATTTTTTGCTGCTATGACCGAGTTTTATAATACAAACAAGGATCACTTATTGAAAGTACAAGAAACATTTCATGTGGGAACTGATCAACCAGTAGTAAATTTCTTATTGGATATTTTTAAAGTAGATATGACAATATTAGATTATCAATTTAATATGCAGGATTTAGCAATGCATGAGGGATTGACTGAGGACTTTTTATTCACGGAATTTGGTTGGGTTTATCATTTTAATGCAATCCCAAACAATCAAGAAAGTAGGATTTCAAACGCGTGGATGGAGGCGACATACAAATATTTGTGGGGTGAATTGTGATTTTTAACATAATAAAATTTATAACAGCAATGTTGGTGGCTTGTCTTTTTGTATTTGGTTGTATGTATTTAGCATTTACATCAATAGAATTAATAGGTATTCAAGGTGATACGGATTTAGCAGGGATTATGTTAGTAGTATTTTGGTATGGATTCATGGTAATATTTTCTAAGCCAATTTTTAAATTTTGTAATTGGTTAGACTTAAATTTTTAGAGAGGAAAAGTTATGAGTGATTTAATAAAAAAGTGGGAAATGACGGGATTGTTGGATAAAAGGACTACTCCATATCCAACCAGTGAGGAATTACGAAAGAAAAGGTTAGATACGGATTGGAAACAAAAAGTAGCTGAATATTTAGAGGAAGCTGCGCTTGCCGTAATTGGTGATGAAAACAGTGATGAATATTTTAATGGAATGGTAATGCCGCTTGTAAGACGAATATACGATGAAGGAAAAGAATTAAAAGCTGATTATGAAAAGATGAAAGAAATATATTTTGAAGTCATTGAAAAACACGGCGACACATTTAAAGCGTTCAAGGAAATGGGTATGTTGGACGCCGAATTTGAATTGTGTGCGTTGATTGGTGAGTATTATATAGAAAGGTATGGTGAAAATGAAACTAAGTAAAACTTATGCTATCCATTGTTTGATTATGTTCTATGAAATAGAAATGATGAAAGATTGGGTAAAAGGGATTGAGAATATGTTATTGGATGTGGAGAATCCGGAGAATATTACCTTACATATTGATTATAGTATGTGTCAAGATTTTGAAACGATAGATCACAAAACGTTACCGAGTGACGGTTATTTGGTTACCGAATATATGAAACAAATCGAAATATTAACGAATACCGGAATAAAAGTAAATGATTATGTTTTGTCTGATGGTCATGATCGTCCTGAACCATATAGTATTGCTCGTTGTCGTCGAGACTTCAATTATCGTTATGCGAATGAAGTTGATTATTTGATGTGGGGCGAAACTGATTCATTTTTTCCAAAACAAACATTTCAAGTTTTAGAACGAGTTGCTATGTATGCGGATCAAGTAAATGTAAGTAGATATGTAGTAAGTTTTGCTTATCGTAAAATGTGGGATAAGGGATGGGCAGTATTGGAACATCCTGAGTTTGCGAAAGAAGCGTTCCAGGATACTGATGAATGGAATTTAAACAATCGAGCCAGTGAAAAGTGTTATATGTCGATTGAAGATATGAACGAGATAAATGAGAGAAGTTTAAAAGAACATGATATAGATATTGTTCCGTTAGCCGATCCAAAGTTTGATGGTTCGTGTGTAGTATTTAGGAGTGACATTGTAAAGAGTGGAGTCAACATACCGCACGCGTTACTTATGAGTGGAGAGGACACGAGTTTTGGATATATTGCTAAGAAGATATTAGGTGATGGTTACATACAGTTTCACGTAAGAAATTTGTTACGTGTACACAATCGTCGCCACCCAAAAAAGAGACATTACATATTAGATGAAGATAATCCATTGGGTTTTTGTGGCGAAAAGGATAAAGGTAAATGGTGGAAGATATTAGAACAATGGAGTAAAGAGAATTTATATAATTTAAATAATCCAAATTTTAGATTTCATACTTGGAATGAATATTTTACATCAATGATACAACAAGGGTATTTAAAATGACAAAAGAAAAAGTAATAAGTGAGTTAGAAACCAATATTAAAGAACTTAAAAAACAATATGTAGATACGGATAAATATTCTGAATGTGATGTGTCAAGGGTAATAATTGAAGTAGATATACTTCTTAATATGTTGCGAATGGAGAATTTAAAATGACAATATTAAATGAAAAACATAAAGAATTGTGTACTTGTTCTTATTGTGGTAATTCATATGACAAGGGATTACATATTGGATTAAACGTTCCAAAGAGTAAATCCTGGAATAGTTGGTGGGTTATCAAATATGGGAACAAGAAATATTTTAGGTGGACATTTTCTTTTTTAAAACGTTGGGAGAAAAGAAATGAAAATAAAAAATAGTGTAAATGAATATGGTACTCCGATATCAATTCATATTTGTGAGACTTGTGGACAAGAATTTACGGTTTGCCCCTTGTTACCTGATGATGCAAAAGGATGGGAAAATTGTATGGCTGAGACTTGTGCCAGTTATGATCCAAAACGGGATGCTGATAAATTGTTTAATGAACAACCTGAAAAAATCGTAAGAACAAAAATAGAAAAACATTGAGGGAGAGATATAATGAAAAACCTTAAAGGACTTTTAGTAGAAATGGATATGGGCGGTAAGAAACATAAAGTTACCGTAATAAAGGTTGACGAAGCAAGAAAAATGTTGACACTTGAAAATGTGGTCACGAAGTTAAAATTTGATATGACATTTGAAGCGTTTGAAGGATTTAGCGGAATCGAAATAGACAAAAGAGAACTTTTGAAAGGGTAAATTATGATTAAAATGCCGATAAGTGAAATCGCTGATAGGTTGTCTATTTGTATGTTAAAACAAGAAAGGACATCCGAAGATTTACGAAAAGAAATTGAGTTATATGAAAGTGAGTTAAGAGGTTATGAAAACATTCATGAATATGTTGACAAATTATATGAGATTAATGGAGAAATCTGGCATCTGGAATCTGATATACGTAAGGGTCGAGAGAAGGAACTTGGACTTGAGGAAGTTGGACGACGTGCCATATTAATTCGTGAACAAAACAAGAAAAGGGTATTCGTCAAGAACCAAATGGTTGAAACGTATGGCGAAGGATTTAAAGATATTAAAGTAAATCATGGGAGTGATTAATGAAAATTTTATGGTTATCTGAAAACGGTTTAGAGGGAAAAGTACCGAGAAACTTTGAACAAATGCGGACAGAAATGGCGTGGTTTTGTGCTAGTGATGGTGTTCATACAAATATAGGAAATATATTGAATGTACCTGATAATTCTTATGATGTAGCTATTATTATATTACCAAAGAGAGAAGATATTTTATATCGTATATCTGCGTACCAGGGATTTGATTTAGTAGGTCAAATGAGACGTATTGCGAAAAAGATAGGATGGATGCAGGAAGGACCTGTAAAATATTTTCATGATTATTCTATGGCGATTCAGACATGGTATTTTGCTACATTAGCGTCAATGGATTTCTTATTTGTACATAATGAAATAGACAAAGATTATATGGAAGCTCATTTTCCTGACATGGATATATTTGTCAATCGTACATTAATGATTGAGGATGCTCTACCTAACGGGCCCTGGCATGAGCCGGAAGCGCGACATGGAACAATGATAGGTGGAAACTTTGTTGGTTGGTATGGTGGATTTGATTCATACATGATTGCCTTAGAATTTGGACAAGAGATATTTGCGCCATCTATGGGTAGAATGAAAGAGGATGAAGCTCAAGTTGAGGGATTATCTCACATTGAATATAAAACCTGGAAAGAATGGATGTCCACTTTATCGGGGTTTAAGTATGCGATTCATATGATGCCGACCGCAGCTGCAGGAACGTTTTCATTGAATTGTGCTTATTTAGGAATTCCGTGTATTGGGAACGAACAAATAGATACACAACATTGGTGTCATGAATATTTGTCAGTTGATGTAACTGCAGGATTGGGGAATGCTAAAGAAATAGCAAGGAAGTTGAAAGAGGACAAAGAATTTTACGATTTTTGTTCAAATGAGTCAAAGAGAATTTACAAGGAAGTATATAGTGAGGAAGTTTGGAAAAAGAATTTCTTTAATTTCTTGGAACAAAAGGTGTTTTCGGGAGTTAAATAAGATATAGACAATAAAGAAAGTAAATAAAAGGACGAAACATGGCAGAAGAAAAAGTAAACCTTAATTTTAAGGTAAGTAAAGAAATAAAGAATCTGCTGAAACAATTAGTCATTTTGAAAAGTTTGGTGGAGAATGAACCAAGCTCTCAGCATGCGGTTTTAGAAGAAGCTTTAGCGGAGTTATTGAAAATCTATAATAATCGGTTAAGTCAAAATGGATAAAATATTATTTGTTATAACAACGTATAATCAAATGAGTTATACGGAAATGTTACATAACCGTTTAACGGCGTTCAAGTTAAGTTCCCCTGAGATTGTGAGTGGAATAGAAATTGATATATTAGTTGTGGACGATGCGAGTACTGATGCGACAGTTGAGTGGTGTACCATAAATGGAATAAACATTATCAAAAAGGATCAAGGAAAAGGTCTCACGGATTCTTGGAATAAAGGATATAAATATTTCAAAGAACATAAAGAATATAAATACATTATTATTTCTAACAATGATGTTTTAGTTCCGAAAGGTGCGATCAAAGAAATGGTTGAGGTATTTAAGAAGTGGCCGTTTTCGTTGGTTGTTCCAATGTCAAGTGTAGCCGGTGCAGGTCATAATGGAAATGCTCAAGGTATTGAAGTCTATTATCCGGGAACGGAATCGGAGTGGATAAATACACCTAAAAATTATCAATTAGTTCAAAAATCTATTTTAGATGTGAAACAAAAATTTAAAGACGCTAACAATTTATATCTTTTAGACCCGATACGAATGAAAATGTTCAATGGGTTTTTCTTTATGATGAATAGAAATATCATAAAGTATGAAAGGGAAGATGGAAATTTATTTGATCCATCAAAAATCATGTATCAAGGTGAAGATGAATTTAATTGGGCGACATTGATACCAAACAACGATTTTCCCGCGTTATGTAAAACCGCATTCATTTTTCATTATAAAGGGATGTCAACAAAAGAAGATGGTTTTTCTCAAATCAAGAATGATGTAGAGAAGTGGGAAGAATTAAGAAAACAAACAGATAAAAATAAAAAAAGTGGTTATGAAGAACAACGCAAACATTTTGAAAAAACGGGAGAGTGGTTATGAGTAAATTTACACAAATCGTAATGGTATTGGATCGTTCAGGTTCAATGCGGTCTGTCAAAGATGATACTATTGGTGGATTTAATAGTTTTTTAGAGGAACAAAGGAAAGTAAAAGGTAAGGCGGAAGTATCATTAGTATTATTTGATGATCAATATGAGCCTCAATTTGCGGGAGTGGATTTGAATGTTGTTGCTGATTTAGATGATACTACATTTGTGCCTCGTGGATTGACAGCTTTATTGGATGCTGTAGGTAAAACAATTAGTTCAACTTATAGTTCTATCAAATCTGCTAAAAAGAAAGATAGACCTGAACAAGTTATATTTGTTGTTATTACCGATGGATTTGAAAATTCCAGTCGAGAATATACAAGGGAAGCCCTTTTTAATATGATTACCGAGATGAAAGAAAAGGAAAAATGGGAATTCATGTTTCTTGGAGCTAATCAAGATGCTATTGAAGTCGGTGGTCAATATGGTTTTGATGCTGGTAGTTCATTGACTTATAGTGCTAATGAAAAAGGTGTTACAACTTCGTATGCTTTAATGGCTGATAAAGTTAAGTGTTATCGTTCGACTGGAAAATTGGATGCTTTTACTGAAGATGAACGAAACGAAGCAAAAGGAGAGGACGATGGAAAATAATCAAAATTATCAAAAGAAGATAACATACATTAAGAATGTTATTTTAGACAAGTTAGCGGAAGCATTTAAACGTGGTGACGAAAAGAATCATGGGATTCAACACAGTCATTCGCCGAGAATCATGGAACGTTCTGCGGTTGATGATATAAATCATGTTCGTGAACTTCATGTTGATGTCAGGTTACGGGAAGCCGAGGATGCTGCTGATGGCGAAGATTTAGAAACCGCATTGAAAAAGATTGAGAGTGCTATTGGATATTTAGTTATACTTCATATGAGGACGAGAGATAAAAAGGTATTAGGAGAATAGAATGGACAAGATTAGTTTCATTATGCCATCGCGGAATGGCAAAAAGTATTTGGAATGGGCGTACCGTGGATTGAGGAAAAATTGTAGTAAGCAACACGAGATATGTATGTACGATGATTTTTCAAATGATGGAACGTGGGAGTGGATGCAGGAGACGGCGAAAAAGGACAAGAACGTACAAATATTTCGTAACGACGGGCCAACCCGATTGGGTCACACGATTTTATACGACGAGTTGATTGAAAAGGCGACAAACGATATAGTGATGATTTACCACAACGATATGTACTGTGCTAAAGACATGGACAAGGAAGTATTGAGAACGTTGAAACCAAAGACGGTTGTTTCGGTAACACGTATTGAGCCACCTTTACATCCTGATGGTCCGGAAAAAATCGTTATGAATTTTGGGACGGAACCTGAGGAATTCAATGAGGAACGATTTTTGAAGTTTGCTGATGATAAAGGTGTATACAACAATGGAAACACACAAGGGATGTTTGCCCCTTGGGCGATTTACAAAGAGGATTTTTTAGCAATAGGTGGTCACGATCCACTTTATGCTCCACAATCGAGAGAGGATAGTGACATATTCAATCGATTCTTATTAGCAGGATATGAGCCAATTCAAACATGGGAAACTTTTGTTTATCATATGACTTGTAGAGGCTCAAGATTCAATCCACAAATCACTCAAGTAGGTCAAGCCAGTGCGGAATGGTTAGCACACAATCGTAAGAGTGAGAGGAATTTTACTCGGAAGTGGGGTCATATGGTAAAGGTGGACGAAAAGTTGAAACCTATTATTCCACATAAATATGATATAAGTTTTGTGGTTAATAATTGTACTCCAGATCTTTTGGATGCTCTTGAACCCTGGTGTTCGCGTATTTATTGTGATGGCGAGATACAAGAATATATAAATAAGGAACAACCTAATACAATGTATGATTTGACTAAAAGAGTGTTTTTATTTCGTCAAAATAAAGATGTGGAATACGTAGGACAAATTTTGGTTTCATTTGATGGGCGACAGTTGACACAAGAGAAATTTCAGGTCGTCGTCACACAACTTTCATCCATATTGGATCAATTAGAGGATGTTGGCGAATATGAATTTGATATATTTAATGTAGAAGTTAGGGCACTAAATCATTTTGAAGATAAATTGATAGTAGTGGATAAAACTAAAAAGGTGAGATAATGAAATTTGTAGTTATTGGTGGAGCCGGTTTTATAGGTAGTCATTTAGTTGATAAGTTGGACAAGTTTGGCAAAGTCATTATCGTTGATGATTTGAGTACCGGTTGTGTAGAGAATGTTCCAAATCACATTGTTCAGAAAAACGATGTTAGTTATTTAAATCAAAAGACTTATGAGATACTTTTAGATGCTGATTATGTGTTTTATTTAGCTGCTAAAGCCAGAGTTCAACCATCAATAGAAAATCCGCTCCCGTATCACAGAGTAAATGTAAATGGTTTATTGAATGTATTAGAGGCTCTTAGAAATAATAAAAATTTAATAAAATTTGTATATTCTTCATCTTCATCGGTTTATGGAGAACAAGTACAATTTCCTGTAAATGAAATTGCTCAGAAAAATCCATCCAGTCCATACGCGTTACAGAAATTAATTGGCGAACAATATATAAGGTTGTATGCTGATTTATATGACGTACCAGCAGTATCATTGAGATATTTCAATGTATTTGGTAACAGAATGCCTCAAGAGGGAGCATATATGTTATTGATTGGTAAATGGATAAACTTAATAAAACAAAAGAAACCGATAGAAATAAATGGTGATGGAAATCAACAAAGGGATTTCACATTTGTTGGTGACGTGGTAAGAGCCAACATGATGGCTGCTAATAGTGAAGCTTGTGCGGGTGTAGCATTTGGTGACGCATTTAATATAGGTGGTGGAAATCCATTATCAGTGAATCAAGTAGCTGATATATTTGAGAAAGTAACGAAGTGTGATAGGATTTATAAACCACCGGTTATTGAGCCATATAAGACACATGCTGATATAAGTTTAGCTAAAGAAACGTTTGGCTGGGAACCTGAGACACGTTTAGAAGATTGGCTACCTATTTATTTAGAGAGGGAATTATGATTGTAAAGAAAACTGAATTAGAGGGTTTGTATGTTATTTTGACGCCAGTTTATAAAGATAGTAGAGGTTATCTATTTGAATCTTATACCGACAAGAAATACAAGAGATCGATACCGGGATTAGAAAATTTTGATTTTATACATGAGTTAGTTTCTGTATCAAATCAAAATGTATTTCGTGGACTTCATTATCAAAAAGAACCAGATGGACAAGGTAAGTTGGCGCAAGTTTTAAATGGCGAAGTTCTTGACGTTGTTATTGATATTCGTAAAAACTCTGAAACGTTTGGAGAATATTATATTACTGCTCTTAACAATGAAGTTCATGAAGGATACCAAAGACAACTTTGGATACCACCTGGATTTGCTCATGGATTTCTAGCATTAACTGATGATACTGTATTTCATTATAAGTGTACACATATGAGAGTATCTTATTCTGAACACTCAATTTCGCCATTTGGTTTTAATTTTGGTTGGGATTGGGATCAAGTAATTATGTCAGAGAAAGATAAAGAAGCAACATCTTTTGATGAATTTAAGGAGAAATTAGATGAAGAAATTTGAGTACAAAAAGGTTAAATTTGATGAAAATGAATTGGCGACGAATATATTAAATGAACTTGGAGAGGAAGGCTGGGAACTTATGAATGTTTGGCCAAATAATCTTTGTTTGTTTAAGAGGGAAATTCCATTTGTCAATATAAAAAGGACTGATAAACAACTTTTACAAGAGTCATATAAACACGAGGATTAATAATGTCAACATATTATTTGGTTCGTGAGATTGACGAACAATATTGGTCACTTGGCGAAACTTCATTTAATAAGTTTTACGCCGAAGATGGCTGGATTATTCTTGAAGTTCTTGTAAAGAATAATGAACAAGGGTTACTTGAAGGAATGTATGTAAGAAAAGATGATGCTCCCGGAAGAATGGATATTGAAGAATTTTTAGAAAAAATGAAAAAATATCAGATTTTACTTGACAACGTGTAAAAAATTTCGTATATTTAAGTAAATTAAAAAGGGAGTATTATGTCAAAACAAGAAATGATGAAGTTGCTTCTGGAAGCTTCAGATGCTTATTACAACAAATCAAATTCTATTATGTCGGACGCCGAGTTCGATAAACTCTATGATGAATTCAAATCGAAATATCCTAATGATCCATTTTTGAAAACCGTTGGTTCGTCAATCGATCCCGCAAGCGAGTGGGAAAAGGCGACACATAAAATACCGATGGGTAGTTTGAACAAGGTCACAAATAAAGACGAATTTTTCAAATGGGCTCTCAGCGTAAGCGGTGAATATTATGTACTGAGTGAAAAGTTAGATGGTATTTCTATTGATTTAGAATATTACAATGGACTTCTTTTCAAAGCGATTACTCGTGGTGATGGTATTATTGGAGAGGACATCACAAAGAATGTAATGAAGATGCAGAATGTTGAGAAAAAGTTAGAGAATTTTACCGGTTCGGTTCGTGGAGAGATTATTTTGAAACAAGATGATTTTGAAACGATAGTTTCTATTCAAGAATCTCGTGGCGAAGAACCATTGAAAAATCTTCGTAATGGAGCAAGTGGTATCGCTAAGAGATATGATGGAAAATATGCTGAATATTTGAGTATTGTTTATTTTGATGTTACCGGTGATTTTGATACAAAACAAGAAAAGTTTGAATTTTTGGGTTATATGGGATTACCTACTTCTTTTGTTGCGATGTGTAATACTGATGAAGTACCTGAACGAGTAGAAATTTATGAAAATAGTGTAAGAAGTAGTTTATCATATGAAATTGATGGACTTGTTATTGATATAAACGATACAAATCATTTTCTTAGACTTGGCGAAAAGAATGATCGTCCAAAAGGTGCTGTAGCATACAAATTTAAATCAATGAAGAAAGAAACAACAATCAATGATATTACATGGCAGTTAGGTAAAAGTGGAACACTTACACCTGTTGCCGAACTTGAGCCAGTTGAAATGGGCGGAGTTACGGTCAAACGTGCGTCATTACACAATCTTGAAAACTTCTTAACATTAGAACTTCGACCTGGAGATACTGTTCTTGTATCACGTAGAAATGATGTTATTCCATATGTAGAAAAAGTAGTTGAATATAAAGGTGAAGCTCCTTTTGATCCTGCTGACGAATGTCCTGTTTGTGGTGAACCACCTGTTGCTGATGGGAAATTTCTTGTGTGTCCTAACCCGATGTGCGATGGAGCCAAAATTGGTGATCTGAAGAAGTGGGCGAGTGTTACGGAAATGCAAAGTTTGGGTATAGGTGGAAAGACATTAGAGAAACTTTACAATGAGGGTTTAGTGTATGAACCACAAGATTTATATACACTTAAACAACATGAAATGGAAAATCTTGAGGGATTTGGAAAACGATCCGCAGAAAAGGTTTACACTATAATTCAAGGTAAGAGAGAGTTACCTTTGAGTCAATTCATTGGTGGATTGAACATTAGAAACTTTTCAACTTCAATGGTTGAATTATTGGTTGAGAATGGTCATGATACATTGGAGAAACTTTTCGCCTTGAATCTTGAAACTCTTGTAGGGATCAAGGGAATCGAGGAAAAGACGGCGACATCATTCTTGAATGGAATGGACGAAAAAGAACATATCATAAATGAGTTAGTTCAAAATGGTGTAAAAATCCTTGAAAAAACTTCAAGTTCTGAGGACGAAAGTAAACTAAGTGGTAAGTCATTTTGTTTTACTGGTGCGGTTCAGGCGACAGACGAAAATGGAGATAGATATAAAAGAGGAATGTTAGAAACTCTTGTAAAAGAAAATGGTGGTCAAGTTAAGAGTGTATCAAGTGGGTTAACATATCTTGTACAAGCCGATCCAACAAGTCAAAGTAGTAAAACTAAGAAAGCTCTGAGTCTTGGAGTTGAAATAATAAGTGATGTAGATTTCTTAAAAATGGTGGGAAAATGAAAGTAGGAAAGTTATATAAAGCAAAAACAATTCAATATCATGAAAATATACCATTTCAAAAGATACAAGTTTTGAATGTTGAAAAAGATGTGGTAACGTTTTCTACTGAATATCCTGTAAGAGAATTAAAATGTAAAATAGAAGATTTTAATAATATTTTTAGGGAGTGGAATTAAAATGTTTGAAAAAAAGATTTGTGGAACTTGTAATCATTTCCCCGATTGTAAATCAACTGAGGGTTGGAGAAAAGATTTACCGTGTACCGGTATAGGTGGTGTAAAATGGGAACGATTAAATAATAAACCATTGAAACAACAACGAGTAGAGAGGATTTTACCGTGTGAGTTGAGTAGAAAAGGTGGTAGTTGGTTAGGTGCTGCTCGTAGTTGGATGCAATCAAATACACATAATGGTGATCGTGTAACGTGGGGAAGTGGAGAAGTTCTTGTACCACATTTAACGGTAAAACAAATGGAAGATTTTGCTGCTCACGTAGCTGCCGCGGCAATCAATGAAGAAAGAAAAAAGAATGAAATCGAAAAGAAGAAAAATAGCTGAAGAAAAAGCTCGTCAATATATTGAACAAATAAAAAAATTAAATAAAAAGTATTATCCAGATACTGAACCATTGCTGAAACCTGAAGATATTTTTGAAGATTTAGTAGATAATTTTGAAGAAATGGAAATCAAAAAAGAACAATTAATAAAGTCATTAAAAGGGAAAAAATAATGGAAATTTGGATAGTTTTAGTTATCATGTTAGGTCATTTTATCGCCGATTTTATTTGTCAAAGTGAGGAAATGGCGACAAAGAAATCAAAAGATAATATGTGGTTGACATATCATTCTGGAGTATATGCGACAGTCACAACATTTTGGATGATGTTACTTGTTATGATTATTCATGGATTTATTCTTGAAACTTCGCCTCCAAGTACATTTGTTCTTTTTCCTTTTTGGTGTATGGTATTCGGGTGGCACTGGGTTACTGATTTTTTATCGAGTAAATTAACATCAAAGTTATGGAAGAAAAAAGATTATCACAACTTTTTTGTAGTCATTGGATTTGATCAATGGTTACATTTAGTTCAGTTATTAATTATATATAAGGTGTTATTAGATGGAACTGTATGAAATAGAAAAAGTATTTATAGAACATGGGTTTACACCCGGCCGAATGGTATCATATTCAAAATCAACATATGAAAAACAATATCCAACACATTTAACTATATTCAATAGTAATATCGTTACAATGGAATATGGTAAGATTTGGTTTGGTGATATAGATTTAACTCTTGACTATAAGAAATTAAAAGAGATTGCTGAAGAACTTCATGTAAGATTATATGTTTTGTATGAAATGGACGGACGATTCGAATATGAAGAATGTCCAAAAATTGAGAGAGCGGTCTGGGACACAAATTCGGATGAAAAGCCAACACTTGATTGGTATCTTTATAAAGAGGGATTGAAATGAGTGATAGATATAATAAAATAGATAAAGGAATATGTCCTGAATGTGGTAGAGAAATGGTATGGAACGATAATCCCAAATATCGTATAGGACATAGTTGTACATTTTGTGGCATAAGTTATAGATTTATTGATGATATGGGGCCAGGTACATATTCTGGTTTGTTAAAGGTTGGTGGTCGAAAATGGAAAGAACAAAATTTAAACGAGTTGTTAGAAAAAGTAAGAGAAATTGGTGAACATTATCATGAGTATGATAATAGAATAGAACTTATAACAGAAAATGTTATAGAATTAATCAAAGAAGTAGAAATAAACAAGGAGCAAGACAGTGAGTAAAGTAAATCTTAACGACATTGAAGATTATGAAGAAATGGAAGATTTAGAAGATGTTGAAAAAATCTCAAAGGTTAAGAAAACGAGGATGAAACCGGAAGATGTTAGATGGCGAAACAAGAAACAAAAGAAAGGTCGTCATAAAACAAGACGTAATAGAAAAACAGCTGCTGCTGAAGAATAAAATATATGGAACTTTCTCTATTTATAGATGTATAATAAATAGGGAGAGTACATATGTTAGATAAATATTTTATGTTCGATGTCAAAGGATGGCATCATTTATATACTGGTTTAATAATGATTGGAGTTGGTATTTGGCAACTCTGTATGGGTAATATTGTGTGGGGAACTATACTCACATCACTTGGTACATGGCTCACCGTAGACGATATAGGTCAACACAGATTACAACGAGTTTATGACAATCCAAATTACCACAGTTATGGTCATTACATTGGTAAACCGCTTTACCAGCTTCGCCGTTGGCTGATCAAAAAATATGGTTGGGAATGGTTAAACAAATTTTAATGAAAGGATAGGAACACAACATGGATGTTATGAAAGATTTAATGCCTATAATAATGGGTATTTTGATTGTAGTCGCCGGTTATGGTCACTATTTTTATAGAAAGTATAAGAAAAAATGAGTATAAGTTTATATGAATATATGAGGCGTGTCTATTCGCGGTGTGATTGTGACACGTCAACAGCTAATAGTTGGAATTGTGAATCTTGGAACGGAACTGCTGATGTAAGAACGAATTGTCCATATTGTACCGACACTACGGATGGTTATACAAAGGAACAAGAGGAAGAACATTGGCGAAAAGAACAAGAGAGAGAAGATTTACAAATAATGGAACTTGGTCGTATAGAACGGAGTATAAAAAGAAAGGTTAATGTACCTACTTTACAACATAAGGTTATAAACAAAACAATGAATCGTCGTATGATGAACGGACGACATTAAAGAAAGGAAAAGGTTATGGAAAAGGAATTAGCTGACAGCAAAGAAATATTAGAAGCTATACATGATAGACAAGGAAGTGATTCTGAATTCATAAAAGCGTTAGAATATCGTTTGTGGTTACAAAATTTAAAAAATCAAATAGCAATAATGGAATATATAAAAGATAATAGTTAAGGAGAAATTATGCCAAAGAAAAGAGCAAAGGTTGGTTCAAGGTTTGATCCATTCGCAAAGAGAGAAACATTTCATCGTGATTATGGTCGTTATTCAATCGCCAAGATTCATAGCGTTCATGAGGATTTGGGGATAGTTGTAGGGTTGTTAGATGAAGGCGTTCCGGGTGTAGTTCCTATTGAATTTTTCAATAAAGTTGGTGACGAATGGGTGCCTAATGGATTAGCGTGTCCACATATTTACATGGAAGATAAACGTCAATGGTCAATCGACAGATTTAATGAGTTGAAAGAACTTTTGACAGAAAGAGAGAAAGAAAATGAACAATCAACAGAAAGCGTTGAAAGCGTCGATTGAGAAACATAAAAAACGAATAGAGGATAGTAGAAAAACTATTGAGGGTATTCGTGAAAAATTATGTGATCACATTTATGTATATGGTGGAGTAATTGATTTAGAAGATTACGAAATATGTAAAATTTGTGGAAAGTTGAATAAATTACCTAAAGAATTGTTAGGAATAGATTATGGACAAGATAAAAAATGAATTGATAGGGAAAGAGTTCAAGGTTTTAGATAAGGGTTTTATTCGTTTGGTTGATGTGATGGGTAGTGACGAAGCCGTGGTGCAAGCAGCCAGAGTAAGTTATGGAAAGGGAACAAAGACACGTCATGAAGATGAAGGCTTAATTCGATACCTTATGAGACATCGACACACAACGCCGTTTGAGCAATGCGAATTAAAGTTCCATGTAAAAGTACCAATGGATTGTTGGCGTCAATGGATAAGACATCGCACAGCAAGTGTAAATGAGTATTCTACAAGGTATTCTGAGGCGATAGACGAGAAACAAATGACGAAGCCAGAGGACTGGCGAACACAAGGGAAGATAAACAAACAAGGAAGTGGTGAGACTTTACCACTACTCACCGGTGCCGGATTAACATTTCAAGAGAGTCATTTACACGAGTTGACGAACAACATATACAAACAACGATTAGAAAAGGGAGTTGCCAGGGAACAAGCCCGTAAGGATTTACCTTTATCCACATATACAATGGCGTATTGGAAAATCGATTTGCATAATCTTTTACATTTTTTATCGTTGAGAATGGATAGTCATGCTCAGAAAGAGATAAGGGAATATGCTACGATAATAGGGAACGAGATTGTCGCCAAGTTATTTCCATTGACGTGGGGCGCCTTTGAGGATTATCGCCTGAACGCTATTACATTGACAGCACGGGATATTGGGTTAATACATTTATTACAATCGCCAGATTTTATACCTAAACGAGATTTATATTCCTTTAAAAAAGCGAATTTGTATGGTTGGTTTAATTTACGTGAAGATGGAACATTAAAAAACAACATAGAACGATTAGAGTTTGAAGAAAAGGCGAAACGATTAGGAATAGAAATTCCGTGGGAGTAAGTTATGAGACGAAGAAATTTTTTAGGTAGTATGTTAGCCATACCAATGGCGACAAAAGTAATAGTATCAAATGCAAAAGAAGTTAAGGTATATGAAAAGGAAAAAGAGATTAGTCATGTTTCAGTAGAAGATGAAGAATCTGAAATGTTAACAAATGATTTCTTTGAATATCTTAAAAATCATAAGACAAAGTTCAACTGGAAACAAATGAAATATTGTACAGAACATATTCAAGGTGATCTATTTACTGCTAAAACTCGTAAATTAAAACCTTATATTTCAGAACGATATTCTAAATTCAATAAGGACATGAAACAATATACTTTAAAATGTATTGTAGAGGAAATGGAAGCTGAGTTTCGTGAGTTAGATTTGAATATGTTTCATTTTTATATTCTTAGACTTACTCCAGCGATCTATGATCCTGAAACATTTGAACCGAGATATTGTATGATGATAAGATATGTAAGACGTTAAATTTTATACAACCATCTATTTATATAAAACTTTTAAGGAGAGAAAAATGGACGGTTGCCTACCATGCCCAGATTGTAATAGTAAAAGATTGATACCAAACGTTTATATGGGAGAGCCCACATTAATACAAATACATTGTGTTGATTGTGGGTTTTCTGGCGAAAAAGAAGAAACTATAAAAGAAGCCACAATGAAATGGAATGTTGAGTGTACTTCTCGACGTTACAAGCCGTAGTGTATATCAACTTCAAAAGTATATCAAGAATTTTATTTCCTTATATTTATATAAAAACAAGGAGATAAACCATGATTGAAGAACGACAACTCAAAGCCGCGATAGACAAAACCCGCTCATTCCGCGAAGCTGCTCGCTATTTAAACATTTCATACAACACATTCAAGAAGTATGCAAAGTTATATGATGTATGGATTCAGGGTGGTAAGAATCCGTCTGGAAGGGGAATTCCGAAGATGCGCCAAGGAGTACGCCGTGAATTAAAGGATGTTTTAGCGGGTAAGTTTAATGGGAAGAAATTAAATCCAACAAGGTTAAGGGATCAAATCATTCAAGAAATGGTACTTGGCGAAGAAAAGTGTAGTTTATGTGGATTCGACGAAAAGAGGATCACCGATGGAAAAGCCCCATTATTATTGGCTTATGAAGATGGCGATAGAACGAATTATAAGAAAGAAAATTTATCATTGTTATGTTATAATTGTTCATATCTTACAGGTGGTAATTTAATGGGTAGAAGAAAAGAGTACATTACAGATCCAGTTACTGGTGAAATATTAGACGAGATAATTTTTAAGTAGGAGAGAAAGAATGTTAGAGAAGATTAAGGAAGCGTTGGCTTCATTTAAGAAACAAAGTAATATAAAGAATGAAGATAAGTTGTATTATTATAAAGGTTTAGTGACATATGTAGTTGATGGCGACACGTATGACATTTTAGTTAGTTTAGGATTTGATCAATATTCATTGATAAGATTTAGGTTATTTTATTACAACACGCCAGAGGTTCGAGGCGAGGAACGAGAGGAAGGATTAAGGGTAAAACAAAAAGTGGTTGATATGATGGAAGGGAAAGAGGTTATTATACGATCAGTAAAGAAAGGTTCATTTAGCCGATACTTAGCAGAAATATGGGTTGATGATATTCATCTTGGAGACTATTTATATGAGAACAAGTATGCTAATATTTGGGGAAAATAAATGGGAATGAAGATTGGAGGCGACATAATTACAGATGGATTGATTTTTTATGCGGACGCGAGCAACAAAAAAAGTCATTTAACTGGTAGTGCTTATTGGGATGATATTATTGGTGAAGTACGTTCTACGGCATTTAAGGATGCCGCTGATGGTGACACAACTTTTCCTGTTTTATCTTCTGACGCCGGTGGATGTTTTAAGTTTACTGTTGCTAATATAAGTGGATTGGTTGCCACGGCATCACTATCATTTCCAAATGACACAATCACAATGGAAGCTTGGTTTAGGTTAGATGCTGATAATCAATTAGGTAATAATCCAAGAGTGATCGAATTGTGGCAAGATATAAATGAAGATCAAACGTCATCTGATCCGTATGATGGTCATGCTTTAAATGTAGAACCTGATCGGTCAATTCGGGCTTGGACAAATGAGGGACCTGGAACAAGTTCGACAAATAGAATATATCAATATGATAGCGTAACTGCTGTTCCTGTTATTGGAAATTGGTATCATTGGGTTGTTACTCACGATGGTAGTACGGGGAATGTTTGGTGGAATGGTAATAATATTGATACTACTGTGGTTGCTGGTGGTGTACGGGATTGTAATAGAATTACGATAGGTAATATGGGGCCGTGGTATGCAACACATATGATTTTTGATATGTCAATAGCGATAGTACGAATATATGATGTAGTATTAACTTATGAACAAGTATTGAATAATTTTCATATGAATAGAGCGAGGTTTGGCGTATGACAATGAGTATAGGTAGAGGAAACTCAAGAGAAAGTCTTATTCTTAATTTGGACGCCGGAAATCCAAAAAGTTATGTTAGTGGTAGTTCATTGTGGAAAGATTTGAGTGGAAATAATGTTGATTTTTATCAATCTGGAGCAGCTGCTGCAACCAATGATTTAACATTTGAAACGTTAAATGGAGTTCAGTGTTTTCAATATAATGAACAAAAATGTTTTGCTCATGATAATGGAGCTAATTTAGATTTATCAGGGCCAATGACACTTGAATTTTGGGTATATTTTGGTGGCACTGCTACACGTACTACATTCTTTGAAAAACTTGGAACTGATTATGCTTCGTATTATCAAGAAATTGCTATGACGTATGAAACAGATGAAGATATGAGTTGGTTTTATTGCCGTCCATCTTATGATTATCATAGAATGCTTCTTCCGCAATCACAATGGATACAGTTTGGAATGACAAGAGATACCGGTGATGCTGGATTTAAAAATGGTATTGGTTATATTAATGGACAAGTAGCTGCACTTTCTGTAGACACAGAAACTGATGGGGATGCTATTACACCAACTCCAAATCAAATAAGAATTGGAAGGGGTTATGCAGCCAATCCACCGTATGATTGTTTTGAAGCTGGTAATTATGTGTCAATCGTTAGAGCGTATAATAGAGAATTAACAGCTTATGAAATGGAAGAAAATTTTAATGCTGAGAGAGCGAGGTTTGGAGTATGACATTTGGATTTGGGCCGAGAATACCGAGAGACGGACTTATATTTCATGTAGATGCCGGAAATCCTAAAAGTTATCCGGGAAGTGGTAATATATGGTATGATTTGTCCGGTAATGAACTTAATGTTACTATAAATGGTGCGACATGGGATTCTGCAGGATTTTTTACAACGACAACTTTTAATGAATTGTATATTTCCGGTTCAGATGCGACATTATTAGATTTTGAATATGATGATCCAAAGACATTAATTTGCGTTGCTAACATTCCATCGGATGAAACTGGTGCGTGGATGTCGAAAATGGCGCAAGATAAAGCTGGAGCGGGTTATTGGCGTGGTTGGGATTTGTGGACAACTTCAAATCCTGGTGGTAGTGTAGGTGAACATGATATAAATCAATGGAGTGTAAAAGCTGTTAGACGCCGTGGAACTTGGACAGGTAGAACTGATATAAATGATGGTATTCATATGGCTTGTACAACTTATGATGGTTCAGCCGTTGCGACAGGAATAACTTCATATCTTGATGGTGTTGTAGCCGATACTTATGATGCTACTACATATGGAACATTGGATGCTACAATGGTAGATGTCGGCACACATTTTACTATTGGTAGTCGTGATGGTGTTCAAGAATTGGCTGGAAATTATTATATGTGTTCAATATACAATCGGGAACTTTCTGGTGATGAAGTTTTACGATATTTCAATTCATTTAGAGCGAGATTTGGAGTTTAGATATGGCATTTAACACAGGCGGACATTTAACTGCTAAGGAAAATCTTTTAGTATTGGTTGATGGAGCAAATCCAAAGAGTTACACGAGTGGAGCTACCATTAAGAATTTAGCAGGAAGTGGAGATTTTTTAAATTATGGTGGAGCAGGTTTAGCAGGAAGTGGGGCGACACAGAGAATACAATTCAATGGTTCAAGTGATTATGCTAATCGAATAACAACTCCTACAACTTTACAAGGTGATCCTAATTTTACTGTATTTGGAGCATTTTATAGAACTGATGATTTTTTATCCGCAGGATTTTGGGGATTTGGCGACGATACTACATTAGATGGTATTGGGAATTGGAATTATAATGCAGGTGATAATAATAGAATAACAATGGATTTGTGGGGAACATCTACATATTCTACGGAAGTGCAATATCCATTAAATAATTGGGTTTTGGTTCATTGGACTAAAACTTCAGGAGCTTTTACAACCACATCTTGTGCTATTTGGGTGAATGATAGACAATATACCGGTGATGATTTAACGGTATTACGTGGTGGTGCAGGTGATCCGACAATCGGTTCGGAAGGAATGGCGATAGGTAGAATATCATATGATAGAGATTCTTATTATGCACCAGTTGACATTGGATTTATAGCATTTTATGATAGGGTATTGACTGATGTTGAAATATTACAAAACTTTCAATCCAAACGAGTGAGGTACGGAGTATGAGTGCGTTTGGAAATCCCGAAATACCTACAAACGGATTGGAAATCAATCTTGATGTATTCAATACTGTGAGTTATCCGGGAAGTGGTACGAGTATTTATAATGTATCACGAGATAGGACAAATATTGGCGTTCATACGATAACAGGTACAGGATTTGTATATGAAGATGGAATACCTACAATAGAATGTTCTGGAAGTGATATTATAACTGCAGCAGCTACTATTCAATCATCTTTAGGCGACGATTATTGTTATTATGGATTCACAAAAATGATGGCTGATCATGGTACTTGGAGAACTCTTTTTCGCGGAACTCCTGAGGATCATATGATTCTTATTCAAACATCAACAAATGAATTGGGATTTTATGATAATGATGGTGGCGGTTGGTTGTCGTCTGGTTATGATATTTCGCCACATGCTGAGACTTGGTTTTCTATTTGTGCTAATGCCTATGATGGCGACACAACAGATTATTATATCAATGGTGATTTTGTTGGTAGTGTAGCCAGAAATGCTACCGGACAATCACATGATAGAATAGGAAATTATAGTGCACTTTCTCAACCGTGGGGTTGGGTATCTCAAGCTCTTTTATATAATAGACAACTTACATTAGGTGAAATTAAAAGAATTCATGAAGCGTTTAGATCGAGGTATAAAATATGACCGTTCGTAGTGGAGCTCCATTGTGGAGTAACTTTAAATCAACCGATCCTAATTGTGTTTTACACTTGGATGCTGAAAATTATGTTTATACAGGACTTAATGGTACATGGGAAGATTTAAGTCAACAACAAAATCATTGTATTTCTACTAATGCTCCATCAGCTTCCATAAATACTGCGGGTCGTCCCGCATTAGCTTTTAATTATCCTAATGCTCATGTTCATGATTATTTTCAAACACAAAATAATAGTGTATTTTCGGGGTTAGCTCAATTTCCTATTACAGTATTCGCCGTATTTGAACAATCGACACATAGTACATTTGCTACATTAGTAAGTCAAAATCCATCTGACGGTTATGATGGAATGTGTTTCTTTTCATATGGGAATAATTATGATATAGCTACTGATCATTGGCAGCCAGGTGGTAGAGTTGGAACTACAAATGCGGTTCAAACAGTAGATACAACTTATGTAGCGTGTTGGTCAGTTCCTGACTGGAGATACCATCAATCTTCATCAATATTTTATGTCAATGGAGTTAATTGTGATAACACAGTATACAATCCTGTTGATCCATTAACTATCGCGCCTGTTGTGGCTGACCCGTTAATCATTGGTAATTGGCAAATTGATCGTGATGATATGGATTTTCACGGTTACATCGAGAAGATAATAGTTTACAATCGTTATTTTGTTGAAGATGAAATAATTGCAGCGTCTCGTAATCTTATGGAAAAATACCGTCCAGATTTATTATAAAAATATCAGAAAACAGTTGACAAACATCTTTCATTTTCGTATATTGTAGTACATTAAAAAAGGAAGGATAGAAATGTCAAGAAAAGTAAGATTAAATATTGGTGGGCCGAAAGGTAATGCCTATTATATTTTGGGTTTGGTCAAACAATTAGAACAAGACGAAGAAAAAGCTGACAAACTCATTAGAAAAATGACTTCACAAGATTACAATAATCTTCTTAGGACTTTTACTGAAGCGTTCCCGATAGTAGAGTTATATGCGGTACACGATTTGGGCGACACCGTAGATGAAGATTTGTATGTAGTTGATATGGATGTAATTGAATTATAAGAAAGGGAAAGGTTATGGACGGGGATTTAATGAGTTATTTACAATTCAAAGGAATCTGCGAACGTTGGGTAATGGAGTGGTATCTTCATAATAGAGAAGAAATGTCAAGACGTGATCCCGCTCTTTACAATTATGCTCATCACATTTATAAAAAATATTTTTAACAGAAAAACCAGAAAACAGTTGACAAGTAACCAGAAATTTCGTATATTTATAGTGTTGATTGAGAGAACAACTAACCAAAAGGAGAAATAAAATGAGTTATGGACGTGGACAAAAGTTTTGGAAAGGTATGAGAGAATACGATACTAAGAAACAAGCCGAACGTTCTGCTGATTTTAAAGTAGAAACTTATAAGAAATATGAATTTCAGACTTGGACGAATGAAAAGGGTAAACCTGTTCTTCGTGTGTATAAAGGTGAATCTGGTAAAGCTAAATCTTATTACTATTATGTAACTGAAGCCAGTCGTCAAGACGCTATTGATAAGTTCAAGACTTCAATGGACAACGAAGAAAAACGTAAAGCTGAGCGGAAGAAAGCCCGTCAAAATCTTCAAAATCCTTATCAAGTTGGTGATATTCTTACTTCAAGTTGGGGTTATGATCAAACTAACGTTGATTTTTATGAAGTAGTTGGAGTTACTAACAAGAGTGTTCGGATTGAAAAGATTGGTCAAAGACTTATTGAGGATAATGGTCCTGGTGGGTCGAGTGTCGTTCCTGATACTTCTTATAGAAGTGGAAAGATTATGCTAAAAAGAGTGGCTTCGGAAGATGGTTGGGTAAGTCTTACAAGTTATTCTGGTGCGAGTAAATGGAATGGTCGCCCACAATATCAAACAAGTTTTGGTTATGGTCACTAAAATAGATAAAATAGTTAAACCCAAAAATTCAAATGGTCGCCGGAGATACAATCTCTGGCGACAATTTCCGCATTGTCATTATTGTGGTAAGAAATTAGAGTGGGAAGAAACGACATTAGAGCATCTATATTCAAAAGTTAAAAATGGGAAGTATAGAGGTAAACGAGAGAAAACGAAGAAAGAAGTAGGTAAAAACTTTACAGTATTATCGTGTGAGCCGTGTAATCTCGCTCGTGCTCATCAAGAAACAAAAGAGTTACCGAGACATATTGTTTGGAGAAAATCAAGAAGTTTTCCAAGATTTTTCAGAAAAGACTTGACAATATACGAAAGATTTATTATATTATGGTATCAATTAACTTTAGATTATAAACCGGAAAGGGTTTAAAATGAAATATTTTGATTTTAATGGTGTAGTTGGTAAAACTTTTCAAGGTATTAGATTGTTAGCCGTATTCCCGCAAGAGGGCGTAACTAATGGTACTTTTCGTGCTCATGGTCGTATGGAATGTCCGAATTGTGGTGGACGAATGATCATCAATGGACATTTTGCTACTGGCGAAAAACTTCCAAGTGGTTATACTCCTGAAAAAGGTGAATTGGTTAAAAACATTGTTATGGAATGTAAAGATTGTCACGATTGGCAGGTGAGCTGATGAAATGTAAAACTTGTAAAGAAAAAATGTTAATGGTTCAACACATTACACGGGGTGTAGGTGTGTATGAACAAACGACACAAAAAACTTATTATTGTCTCAAGTGTGGATCATTGCATATGGGCTCTTGTTTGAGTGAGAATATCAACTTGAGTGGCGACACAAAAAGTATTGAATCATTTGTGGAAGATAATTTGTTATACGTGGTATACAATAATGCTGCCGGATTGAAACTTTGTAAAAAGGAAGAAAAGGGCGTTTGGAAGTATGAAGATTAAGGAACAAAAATGAGTGAATCAGCGTATAATATATTAGAAATATCTAAAAATGAATATTTACAATATCATTGGAAACGAACGGCAAAAGCTCGCCGAGTTACTGGGGTCAATGAAGCCGAGTGGCATTTATTTTGGGAAAAGAACTTTTGGTTAGAGTATGCTGCTGCGTTGGAAAAGGAATTGAAAAAAACAAGGAAACGGGTGCGAGAACTTTTGGAAGAAAAGTTAGAATGGATGTCATGAAATATAAGTTAAAAATCAAAATTAAGATCAAAAGGAAGTGAAATGGGCAAAAAGGTAGAGAAGTGGGATGGTAAAGAACGTAGAAAGGGCAAAGAACCATATTACTTGGGCGACAGACGAAAAGATAGAAGTGAAAAGGTTCATGCTGATTACGTACCTACAAACAACGATGAACGTTATCAATTTGAGAATCTTATTATTATGTATAAAGCGAGATTCAATGTATGGCATGTAATGGATATGAAAAAACCATCTTACCAACAAATATTACATGAAGTGGGCGGATATAGTAACGCGTTAGAGGCTTTGGAATGGGCGAAAGAATACATTAAAGAGAAGAAATATTATAAGGAAAGTGAAGATAATGGATAAACTATTTAAATGGGTATATAGTTTTGGTTCTTTTATTGGATCAATCATTTTAACAATCTTATCATTGTTTTTTATTGTTATCATTATATTTATAGTATATGGGATTGTTATACTCGCCCACATACTTGTGCCGATCCTAATCATCGTGATGATAGTGATCGTGCTTTTTATTGGATTTTTTAAAATGTTAAGGGGAAATTAATTGAGTGGTTCTTTACATATCACAGACGACCGGATAAAGGTCATAAAACAATATCATCAGTTAAAGGATTTATTATTTGAGATTGCCGAGTCAGCGAATGTAGATTTATCCAAGATGGACGATGTACATCGTGATTTGGCAGCAAATATAATTTTAAGGAACTTTTTGGGCGACGAATCGTATAATAAGTATGTAGAGAATCTAAAGTTACCATCAAATCAATTAAATTAATCGTAAATAGAAAGGGTTATATATGAATAAATGGATTACAATTTTATATGTTATTTTAATATCTTCAATAACTTTTGCTCAATCTACTGAAACTATTCAAGCTAAAAAACAAGTTGTCAAAGAGACGCCAGTAGAAATCGTGGAGTTTAGACAAACAATGTTGGATAGTAACGATGTAAATGTTAGAATGGGTTGGGTAGTTTACGTCTCAGGAAATGAAGTAGATAACAAAGTTTTGACTACATTTTATTGGTATGATGCCGATGAAGATGTGATTTCTAAAAGTGTATCTGATACATTGTTAGTACCGTCTAATGTAACAAGACGTTTTTTTGGTGAAGAAATAATTGACACAAAAGATGTACAAAGAATCAAATGGATAGGTGTAAACATTTTTTACATAAAAAACTAACAAACAAGAAAGGGTTACGAAAATGAAGAAACTATTTATAGTCTTTATTCTATTGCTTGCTATTGGTGTATCTTTTGGACAACAAAAGGAACCTGAAATGGTTACTGTTCCAAAAAGTATGCTGAACGCGGATCAAAAAGCTAAAATCGAGGTCAAAGAGAAAGTCAAATCTGCTAAAGAATGGGGCGGAATTGGTCAAGAAATTGGAGAGGGAGCCACGGCGATCTTCGACGCTTTGAACCGGAACGCTGTTGAATTTGGTGAATCTACTCCGGGTATGGCTCTCATTGGAATTTTAGCATGGAAAGTTATAGGAACGGATTTCCTACAAATGTTAGTTGGAATCCCGCTTTGGTTGATTGGAACTTTATTATTTACATACTCTTATATCAAAACTTGTATTCCCCGCAAAATCTTAAAAAAGAAAACATTGAAAAAAGAAGGCAAGTTATTTAATTCATATGACAAAGAATATGAAATCATAAATCGTAGAGCCGAAGGCTCAAATTATGATTCAAGTAAAAATTATGAACGAGTTGGACACGTTTTATTTTACTTTGGTTTCATCGGTCTATGTGCTGCGATTCTATTCGCATAATATAAATATAATCAAGAAAGGGTTTATTATGAATACTTTATTTAAAGTCTTTATGATCGTTATTTTGGCGACAATAATGACAGGGTGTGGTAGTTGTGAGAAGATGTACGACAAAGCCAATTATGAATCTATTACTAATGAAGATGGATCATTGGTAATATATAGTGGTGGAAAAATCATGGCGAAGTTTAGTAATATAACAATTACATATTCCGCTGCAGATTCTGATGCGCTCTATTTTACTGATGTCAAAGGGTCTGACGTCTGGTTGCCGAATACAAATGGGGAACTTGTCAAAGTAGAGGGTAGAGGGGAAAATTGGTATAATTCTCCTGGTGTTTTATTGAAATTAGAGGATTAAAATATGATTCAATGTAAAATATTTCAAGGCGACAATATTGATAGTTTACAAAATCTCATAAATAATTGGTTACAATCATCAGACACTCATTTAGAACGAGTGAAAATTGTTGATACAAATCAATCAATGGGTCTTACTGAAATGGGAAAACAATCAAGAACTGTTATTTCAATCTTTTATGAAAGAGTCAAAAAATAGGAGAAAAAGGTTATGTTATTATTTTTTATTCATGTAGGTTTAATTATATTTATGATTTCATTGAGTGTTAAATATGCTCAAAAAACATATTGTGAAGAAGCTGCGTTTTTTAGTGGTGCTGCAGCAGTAATTTTAATTGTGGTTATGATAATTTCTTGGGGTTGTTCATATGGTTCTTACGTTGATTTGAGAACGTATAAAGATGGCGAAATCCTACAACATGATTTGAAAGCGTTAAATGCGGTATCTCAAACAATTAATGCTGATGATAATCTTATTGCTGAATCCAAAGATGGATATTATGAGGGTTTGGTTGAGGGAATTTATGATGCGAAACGTAGAATAAATGATTACAATCGTACTATTATTGAGAAAAAAATGTATGGAAACAACATCTTTTTCGGTTGGTATGTCATTGAACCTGATGAAGATATGAAAGTTATAGATGTAAGTGAGTATGATTTTAATATAGGTGAATAATATGAGAGAATACCATCCGGTCGCCGATCAAGTCGGTGCGCGTGGTGAAATAACGTTTGTATTTGAAAGGGAAGATGTCAAAGATTTTGAGATAGGAACTATATTCATGGCGAAAGGTGAAATGTGGGAAGTGATAGGACACGACAGACCCTGGTATAATATCGACAAGGATTTACGAAAACGAGAGGACGAATTAAAAGCGTTCTATGTAAGAAAGGTAAAAGTATGAAAACATTTACAATGACAGTAACAAAAAGAGATAGTTCAACAACGTATAAAAAGATTAGTCGCTATCGAATAAAAGATAACATTCTTACAATGGAACGAGGCGACAATAATGAAATTATCATTCCACTACATAGTGTAGTAGAAATTGACGTTGAGAAAATTGAAAAGAAAGATCAACCTAATGGTGAATTTTGTGGCGGGGATCGGTACTAATATGGAAGAATTTTTATATATTTGGTTAGGACTTGGATTGTTACATTACATTATTTATTCAAATCAAACTGAAATTAATTGGAAAAGAAAGATTTGGGTATTTTTATTATGTCTTATAATTGGGCCACCGTTCTTCTTTTACGAGTTATATAAATCTATAAAAGGGAGATTTTAATATGGGATATAATACAGATTTTAGTGGTTGTTTGACATTCAAAAAGATGTTGAATGCTGCTCAGATAGCCAGATTAGACAAAGTTCTTGGTGAAGATGTGAGAGATTTTGACGAGGACGTAGCCAGATTCTGGGATGCTGCTGATTTTGATGGTTATCACATTGATTTGGAGTTTACTTCTGATTATGATGGTATTAGATGGAATGGAACTGAAAAAACATATGGTATGAGGGGCGCCGTTCAAGGAATTATCAATTATATGACACATTTATATCCCGATTTTGAGTTAGAGGGAACGTTACATGCTCAAGGCGAAAGAGCAAAAGATAGTTGGAAACTCGTAATGAAAAATAATGAACCGTGTCACGTTGCGAATGATGTGGATATGTCCGAATATGTAACTTGTCCTGATTGTGGTCACGAATTTAAACCTGGAGAGGAACAATGAAAGTAAAATTTAACGTCAAAGCTGACGAGCCTAATGGAAATGGAGTGGTATTTACAAAGGAAGCGCTCCGGAATGCTTTCAAAGAATATGTGAAAGTACAAGTAGAGGAAGATAAAGCCGTTGGTCAACTTGGTCAACCAAAACATGATGATATTGAACTACACAAATCGGCGTTTCTGGTAAAAGAGATCAATGAAGTAGATAACGATTATGTAGGTGATATTGAAATAATAGGAACTCCAAGCGGCGAAGAACTAAAAAAAATTATTGAGGATGCGGAAAACTTTCGGATAGTTACATTTGGATTCGGTCATACATCCAAATCAGACGAAGATGAAAATATTACTATTGTGGATAATTATGTTATTACAAGTGTAGGAATAGAACCAAAGGAAAACTGTGCATGAAAAACATATGTGTCAAAAAAGAAGATGTCAAATATAAGTTAGCATTTCAGATTCTCGGAGGATATGTCATGGCAGCAACATTGGGATTTGCTCTAATGGTTTGGGAATCTATATTTTTTGAACGTCACAAGTGGTTGACGAGAAAAAATGTATTGAAACATTTACAATCAAATCCAAAAATAAATGTTATGAGATATAGTCATTCCGGAGATTATAAGTTTACTTTTGAAGATGGAAGTAGCATTTATATATGCTTTCTCAAAGGAAAATTTTGGGAATGGTCATTATTTTCGTCTGAGGGGAAGTGTGTGCTTACACACGGAATGTCTTTATCAACTCAAGTGATCGATAGACAAGTACAAGAAATTTTACAAAACATTTTAGTACAAGTAAAGGAACAAGAAAATGAACGAAACTCCTGAGAGCAGACAAGAAAAAATCAATCAAATCGCTTTAAATAATAGTAACGCGTTAAAGTTATTAAAAGAATTGTATGATATTCAAAAGAATGAAAATAAAATATTGGTTGAAAAAATCATTCCAAATCTACAAGAACAAGTACAAAATCTAGCGACAGCAGTAGATGAATTAACAACACTTGTATTGAAAGGCGTAACAAAATGAAAATGACACAAGAAGCATGGGCGGGAATAAAAGGATTATTTGTAATTATTTATGGAGTAGTAATGTTTTTTTGTTTAATGACTTCTGTGAATCCTGAGATTTTCCCCGCAGGAATAACAATAGTCACCATTCAATTTATTGGAGTGGGTATATATGGGGTGTGGAGATATAGACATACTTGGATGTTGGATGCCTTTTCGTCAATGGGTTATTTTGGTAGTTGGTTAATTATTATTACATTTATAATTTTATTATTTGTGGAGTTATAAAATGGATTGGTCAATTTTATTATTTGTTACGCCTTGGATGGTTGTTATAAATTATGGGTTTTAGTTTATGTTTGTACATGGTCACTCGTTTGACAAAAGATGGCATTTCTGGTTAGGGGCGTTTCCGGTAGGGATGTTTATTCTTATGTTTATATTGGTAGTACCTGATACAATTAATTGGTGGAAAGAGTTTTTTAAAGGTGTAAGATATTACATAAGGTGAGAGGAGCAACAATGGATCGTAGAAATTTTTTCAAGACAATTATGGCCTCGGGCGCGATGATAGCGACCGGAAATTTCTTATTTGGGGCGACAAAAGTAAAAGAAGATGTTGGATTACCTGGATGGATAGTTAGTCCTGGAGAAGTAGGTATTATTTATGGTAAGACTGGATCTGGAAAATCAAAACTTATTTCTGAAATGGCAAAATGTGGTAAAGAATTGGAAAGTGTGTTGATAGATTTGGAAAAACAACCATTTTTAAGAGATTTTGAAACGTTGGAATTTTTCTTAAATCTTAGAAATTATTCAAGACAAAACATTTTTATTGATAATCTTTATTTGTTAGATGGTGGAGTAAAAACTTATCATCGTTTGAGAGATATTCAAAGGATCGCTATTAAAAATAATTATAGAGTTTGGGTTACGTTACAACAAAATAGGGTAGCAGAAATGGGATATTTTTATTTACATAATACTGATCCGAATTGGGGAATGCCGATAATGTCGATGGCGTCTTTTGTAGTTCATGTAACTTGTAAAGATGGAAGTATTTACGGCGAAATAGTTAAAAATAGATATGGTGCTACAACAAGAAATCAACCAGCACTATTGGGAAAAGCTAAATATATGGGAGCTAAAAAATGAGTAAATTTGAACCACAACCATATTGGACTGAACTTTACAATACTAATGAAACCTTTAGAGGACGAATTAATCTTTGGGGATGGGCAGTAGTTTTTTTGATTCTTATAAGTTGGATTTTTACATTACCTTTATGGGCTGAAACGATTGCGAGTTTAAATATCGCATTTTGGTTGTTAATTGCGTCGATGAAAGTTTATAGAATCTTCTTAGGAAGAATATTTTTATTTCTTGTAGGATTTTTTAATTTGGTATTAGCTTTATCACAATTAAAGGAGTTATTATTTTGAAAATAATTAAACATGGATTAAAATTTATTTATGGGGATATGTCATTTATGAATGAAACCTGTCCTGAATGTATTACAAACTTTGCGGAATTTAAGTTTGAAATTATATCTTTTCAAGATGCTACAGCTCCTGACGGTAAGCCAGGATATGAAGTAAGGTATACTTGTAAGATTTGTGGTTGTCAATGGGTGGCGAAACGATTAATAATGGAGAAAAATAATGGGTAAAAAACTAATCGATCATAAAAGAGAATTAGACATACGTTCATTTATATTAACTCTTGCTACTGTAAAAGGACGTGCGGCTGAATTAGAAATGTGGAGAACACATCATATGTTAGACGATGTTTTAAGTCATGCTGGTTGGGAACTCGCCAGATTGTTGGGAGAGGAAAAAACAAAATGATGGAATTTAAAGAATTTCAAAACTGCCCGAAGTGTCGGGCCGATGGTAAATGGTGGTTACAAAAGACATTTAAGAAAGCATTCTTGGGAAAACCTGATAGAATCACATATCGTTGTGAACAATGTGGTCATAAATTCACTACTTTAGCAAATGAGGCGTAAGAATGAACTATATTAAGTTCTTAAACAATTATGAAATAGAAGTAAGTACATTTACTGTTGGAGCTGCTGAACTCAATCCAAATTTATTAGGATGGGTTTGTTGTATAGTCGATAGACATTATATGAAAGTTTATAGTAGTTATATGCCAGAAGATACTTATGACACAAGAGAAGAAGCTCAAGAAGTTGGTATTAAAGTGGGTTTAAAAATGTTGAGACAAAGAAAAGAAGTGGAAGGAGCAATACGTGAAAAGAAATATTGCTGTGGTGGTAACTATTAATGAAAGTAGTGTACCACAAATGCTCAAATCAGTAAGAGAAATGATTGAATTGGCGAAAGAACTTAATTGTGATGTGGTACGCCCACACGAAGCATTTTGGGAAGTGATACGAGTAAATAAATATGGAGTATACAATTACGCTACAAAAAATTATGAACCTTTTGATCATTGGAAAGATAATTTTGATGAACAAGAGGCGACATACAAAGGAATATAAATATGAAATGTTATTCATGTGGTAGAGAAGCATCAACCAAACATTATATTGGACATTATATTTACATCATAGTTCATAATAATATATGTCCTAAATGTGCTAAATTACCATTTAAACCTAAAATGAGTGATGAATATTATAAGGAAAATTATAAATGAATAAAAAGGAATATTTGCTAACGTGTATAGGTGAAGAAGCATCTGAAATAATTCAAGGTGTCGGAAAAGCTCAACGATTTGGGTTAGACGATGATTTTTTAGACGAGTCGCCTCAAGAAGTGATCTTACGGGAATTTATTGAGTTGGTCGCCGTGATTGAAATGTTATTTGGTGAAGATATTAGAGAGACGATTTTGTATAGTGCTGAACAAATTGAGGCGAAAAAGACAAAAGTAAGAAAATATATGAAGTATTCTGAAAAGAAAGGTCTGTTGGAATGAAAATAGAAAATATCCATTGTCCAAATTGTAAATCAACTTTTGACTATACACATCTAATGATGTTAGATTTTATAGGTGAATCTAAAGGACCGGTTAATAGACATATCGCCAAAAATTGTATAAAACGAATAAAAAAAGAGGGTGTTATGATGCAATGCCCTAAGTGTAAAAAAGACTTTCAATATGAGGGAGAAAATAAATGAACTTTCTACTTAACTTTTTTAGAATCTTTCTAAGAAATAAATGGAACGAGATTAAACGGATAACGGGTTGGCGCGGTTGGACGGATATTCTTGAAGTGATTATAATAGTAGTTGTATTAGCTATTGTCTTTTCAATATTATTTGGGGTATTTCATATAGTTGGATATGTCATTGTAGATGTATTCGGTTGGTTGGATTCGGTAGATGGTGACGGTAAAGCCGTACCTTTATATGTCGTAGGATTTGCTGTTACATTTTTAACAGCGTTAGCCACATGGATTGGTTGGGCGATTGTAAAATTTATCAAATGGATTTGGACAAACATTAAAATAGCATGGGCGGAAGCTAAAGAAATTACTTGACAAATACGAAATAATTTCGTATATTATAAGAAATATAATCTAAATAGAAAGGAACAAATCATGAAGAAATTATTAGGTGGTTTATTAATTTTAATCGGTATAGTTATAGGTCTATACGTAGGTGTTTATCTACTCTTTTGGGGTGGAGCTGTAAATATGTTTCATGGTATTACTGAACCATCATTTTGGCTGTTCATCTGGGGAGCTATCATGTGGGGATTGTCGGGTACTGTTGGTTGGTTATGTTTCGCGTTCCCGTTCGCAATAGGTATCGCCTTAATAGATGGTTCTTATTAATAAGAAAGGGGTAAATTATGAGTGAAGAAAAGGGATATACAATTAATGATCGGCGTGGACTTAATAAGGGTCAAGAAGAACCGAATGAAGTTTGTCGTGTATGTGGATCACAAGAAGTTCATAGTAAAGAATATGGTAAACCTACTATGGAATGTATTGAGTATCTTCGCAAACGAATCGTTGATTTAGAATTTCAACTTGAACAAGAGGGATTATTGCCCGATCCAACTGTGGAGCCACCACAATTTGATCGAGTGGATGAAGCGTATAAATAGGAGATAATTATGGCGAAAAAAGAAATAATAGTATGTGATGGTTGTGGTTTTGAAGTAGATAAAAAAGCTTCTTTTGATCCATTTTATAAAATATCATTTGAAGTAGATAAACATACTCACATACAACGCAGTGTCGCGGGTGAAAAAGATTTGTGTTCTACTTGTTATGAAAAATTAATGAATTTTTTAGATACATTAGGAGATAAAAAGGACGGATAATATGAATGAAAATAATGACGTTCAACAATTATACGAATTTAAACTTCCCATCGGAGACTGGAGTGCTGATGGTCACGGTAAATGTGAATACTTCCTTGTCCATTCAGCAAAACCTGTCGCATATGTAAGAGAAGTTCATTACACTATTAAAGATAAAACGGGAGTAGACATCCACAATCTTTGTGATGAATATGGTGTTGACTTTATCAGGAAAGCTGACCCTGAATATCAACTACTCAAAGATATGGGATTTGACTGGACATCTATTACTGATATGGAAAATCATCTACAAGAAATCCATTTGTCGCCAGAAGATATGGCTGAACTTTGGGTATTTCTGCTAAATTATTGTGACGAAGATTTAGATCTGAGAATTATTAATGATCCTATTCCCTGGTTACCGTTTTACGGTCACGACGATAAGGATAGACACATTGAGTTTGTTGGATATGGTGTATTTAGTGATTAATGGCGAAAGGACATAAAATGAAACGTTATCAAATTTGGATAGTACATTCTATACTTTTACTTGGATTGACATTTTGTATTTTGTTCGCCCAAGTCGGTTGTGGCGAAAACCTTAATGATGAAAGTATCTATAAAGAAAGACTTGTTATTACTTTTAATAATGATTCTACTGAAATCTTTCATGGATCAAATGTAAGAATAACCGGTAGTACAATATACATAGATGATTGTAAAGAAGCTAATAATAATAAATTTTATATAGAATACTATAATGTCAAATACTATTATCGAGAAAATCTGGAGGACTAAATGAAATATAAAGATATGGATGAAGCAGATATTTGGATTAGAATCGGATTCGCGGTACTCGTTTGTTTTGTGATAAGTCTTTTTGTATACGGTTGTAACAGTGACGCCGAACAAAATAACACAATTCCAACTGGCGAAATCCAAAATGATAATCTCATAAGTAACACGGTATACAAATATAAAGTACAAGTGAAATATAAAGATAGTATGATAGCTGCTACATTCTACTGCGAAGATGTAACTATGAAAGCTATGTTTGACTTCATTACTCTACATAACTGTAAAGACTTCGACGGTAATCTGTTTATCCCTTACTATAATGTCTTGTGGTTTAAATATAATGAATACGACGGAAAGGACGAAGAAAAATGAGTATAATATCAGCAGGTATAGCAGAAGCAAATAACGAATGGAAAGATGAACTCGTAGATAAATTGGAAACTGCGGTTAAACTCCCTGATTTCCCTGATGAAATGGACTACTCTATAGCATTAGCACAAGTTCATGAAATAATTAAAGAACTTAAAGAATTCTATTTCACGGAGTGAGAGAGTCACCAATTAATCTTTAATTAAATTACGCCTCGGTGACGTATAAAAATTGAATACATAAGAGGTAAAATATAATACAATGAAAAATCAACCAAAAGAATTTACTACAAAGGGAGCTATTATTCTGTCTACTCAACCTAATAGAATCTTGATCCAAGACGATATTAATGAGGCGATTAAAAAAATAAGAGAACTATTCCTACAACTTAATCAAGGTAAACTGTCTAAAGAACAAAAAAGATGTCTTACTTCCCTGTATAATCAAATGACAAAAGATACCAGTTAATCTTTAATAAAAAACATTCGGTTCTCTGATGAAAGGACACTAAATGAAAAAAGAAATATATGAATGGAATCCACATACTCTTACATTCCATAAACATAAAAAGAAACCACATAACTATAAACTATTTGAAATATATGACTACAAAAAAATCGTAATCATCATCTGGAGAGGATATGAAAATGACTAAACTTGAACGTTTAGAACGTGAATTAATAGAAGCAAAACGTCTTGAAGAAAATGGAAATTGGACTTACTCAGGTTCCTATTACGCTCATTTACAATATATACAATCACTGATAAATCAAATCAATAAAGAAAAAGGAATAAAAAATGAATAAAAATATACTTGAAATTTGTCAAACTCTACATCAATTTAATATGGGATCACTTCATGAACCGCATATCAGTGACGCTGAGTATAGAGAACAATATCACTACCTGAGACTGAAACTCGGTCAATGGACTGATTCACTTTCAAGATCATTTGTATACGATAACGCTGTAAGAAATCTTATTCTAATGACATTACATGAATGTCAACAAACTAATCATTCTACATTAGTAAATACTCATGATGTCGAGGCGACATAATAAAAAATAAAGGATCACAATATGAAAGCATCAATCAAAACAAATAATACGATAGAAGAATTAACACTTACATTTAATAAAGACGAAATAGAAATGTTAAGATGGGTATTCAAACATCATAAAAAAGTACATAAAATGATCGTCAAAAAAGAACAACTCCTGGAACCGGGAAATTATCCATTGAGAGAACTACTCAAAAAACTTCATTACATCTTTTGTGGCGACAACAAAAATAATAATGATACTGTAAATGAAACTGCTGAAAAATGTAAAAAACTATTTGACTAATATAAAGGACATAGTAATATGAATAAAAGAAATCTATATGACACTCACGGAATTACTCTAAGAAATAAACCTAAAAAGAAATCATTCTCTGTTAGATGTATACTCGGAATTCATAAATATGAAATCTCTAACCCTAATGATATTAAACAACCAAATTCATCTAACCCTATTACCGGTATACTAACAGCGTTCCTGACTACTCCCTTAATTCCCTTTATCGTACAATACAAATGTATACGATGTGGTAAATCTAAATCTAAAACAATCGGTCAACAATAAGAAATTTATTCAACTCATAAAATCCTTTTTTAATATAAATCTACTCATTCCTTTCATCCCTGTAAACTACTCCACTATTCTCAGTGTCCCTGTTCACACCTTATCATATACCAAAATGACACAGTTGTACCTTCGCCATTCATATCCCACCATTACTGTACTACAGTTCATCTAACTCCGTTGAGCCTCAATACTTTATCACATATTCTGTAAAGAGTCTCGTTATTGTCTTTACGCTTTTGAAATATTTTTCAAATATCCACAATCAACCACTTTACACCACTGTCAACCACTTTCAGTTATACACTTAGTATTCCATAACGCCCATAAAAGAATATCAAATTGTCTCAGCACCACGGTGTGCTTGTGTGACGGCGTTATTGGCGCCCCATTTCCAAAGATCATTTCCAACAAGGGTATAAACCGTGTCACAGGGACGCCGTCCTACAATAAAAATACGGGCATGCTAATGGCTTCCTGAAATAAAGGTATAGCCTCTTTTTCCGAGTGCGCGAAAATAAACCGTGTTCCAGTGTCCATTTAGCTGGGACGCTTTTCTCAGAAAACAGTTGACTGTTGACTATTAATTTATTATATTGTATTGTGGGATAACAGGCCAGACTCCGTGCGCGGTTCGCCTCTTTTTCCGAGCTCGTTGGCGAAAAGGTTAATGAAAAAAAGATCAGAAAACAGTTGACTGTTAAGCGGTAATTAGTTATATTTGTATTGTAACATTTAGAAAGGAACTAAGATGTCAGATTTACCAAAGATTAAAAAGTATGACAAGAAGAAAAACTATATGGAGTGTCCCGATTGTAAAGGTGGGGGCGATGTATGGGCCGATGGAACAGGGACTCTGGAGTTACCGACAGGGTTTGGTTTCTTGCCGAACGACACTAAGTTTTCCGTTGGAACTATAAAAATGAAAGGTCATTTCGGCGAATGTATGGAATGCGGATCACGGATTTTCAACTATGTATCTAAGAGAGCAGGTAAGCATTATCCAAAAAGTATAAACGATAAACTTAGAAAATAAACCAGAAAACAGTTGACATTGTAGATTATATTTATTATATTATAGTATTATTGATCACTAATTAAGGAGTCGCCAAATGGCGAAAAATAAAAAACAAGATTCATTTGACATTATTGTAGAAGTAATAAGAGAGGGAAACAAATTAGTACCCGTGGAAGTTTTATCCCGTGAACCGGTGAATGAAACTATTCCTTATGGGGCTCGCCGTTTCGCCGTAGACAGGGAACGTTATCTTGGTAAGAAAGTTTCCAAAGCGGGGAACGTTATCTGGCGTCGTATTGAAAAGGACAAGTTACCAAAATCGTATACGAGTCCGTTCGCCGATCCCGGTGTTTCGTCTGGCGAAAACTCTAATGATAATGAGTATAAGAAACTTACTGATGATGAAGTAAGAACCGGTGTAATGAACGCTTACGCTAAAAAACCTAATACCTTAGTTCTTTCAGAACTTCATTGGAAATATAGTGTACGTGCTCTGTTACGCGGAGAAAATATATTATTTAATGGTCATAGTGGTGGTGGAAAAACTTTAACTGCTACTACATTAGCAAAAGCGTATGGTCGCCCAGTTTTCAAGTTTAATCTTGGAGCGATGCAGGACGCTCGTACAGCTTTGATTGGTAATACTCACTACGATCCTGATAAAGGTACGTATTTCGCCAAAAGTGAATTCGTTACAGCGATTACTACTCCGGGTGCAGTGGTAGTTTTGGATGAAGTCTCACGGCTTTCCAATGACGCCGAGAATATCCTTTTAACGGTACTTGACAAAGATCAACGTTATCTCAGAATTGACGAACATCCTGATACCCCTGTAGTTGAGGTTGCTGATGGTGTATGTTTCTTTGGTACTGAGAACGTTGGTACGGAATATACATCAACTCGTCAGATTGATCGGGCGACAAAAGATAGATTCACCACAATAGTAGATATACCTGTTTTAACGGAAGATGAAGAATATAATCTTTTGAAGTTGTTATATCCTAAAGTGAATAAAGAATTACTCAAGGGTATCGCCAAAGTTGCTTGGTATACACGAGAAAACGTTATATCCGAGGAACCGGAATTATCAACTATTATTTCGACACGGTCAACTGTTGAGCAGGTCGCGTTATTGATTGATGGTTTCAAGTTCACCGAGGTAATGGAAGCTGTCGTATTTCCAATGTACGACGATGAAGGCGGAGTCGGGGAATCTGAGAGAGCGCACATGAGACAAGTTGTACAAGGTGAAAGTCATTTGGATAATGTAGACACATTTCCAATGGCGAAACCAAAAGTAGAAGTACAGGAAGTAGAGGAATCGGAAAACAATGAAACGGATGATCTATTCAACGAGGACGAAGATTTCTTTACAAACTAATTATATAGGATAGGTGGTTAGTTGGGGATAACCGGGAGTGGTGTCCCGGTTAATAAGTCTGAGAGTGGTGTCTCGGACTATAAACAAGAGTATGGTATAGTTAACTCCTTTCCTATACCTACTCGTTCTTGCAAGGAAAGCCGAGGTGCTGGTCACACCTCGGTTTTTTCTATTTTAGGGAACTTTTAACCGTATCCCTGAGTATAATATATAAGAGTGAGTCATACTTACGAGTAGACAAACGAGTTATAACGTATACGAGCTGCATGGTAGCGCACCCCGCGAACCGGATTCTTTTGAGTCCGGTTTTTTTTATGCGCTGGACACGGGTACACGGAGACAGGGGGAAAGTCAGGAAAACAGAAGAGCAGCAGCACCGGTGCGCTCAACATTGTGTGCTTGTGTCGTGAGGTCGCTTTTTGAGACGCGCCCCGGTGTATATGATATGAGAGGATAAAATATATTGCCAGCATTGAAAGAAATATCAGAAAACAGTTGACAATGACGCTAAAATGTATTATATTATAGTGACATTAAAAAAGGAGTCAGAAGATGAAAGTTCATGTAGTCAAGATTTACGAGGAATATGATCGTAGTGACGTTCATGTTGACACGAAGTATTTTAGGACGATTTTGGCGAGGGATAGATGGTTGAAAGATAATGGATATAAAAACGACAACATTTTTATAGACAGGTGGGATGGACCTGGATCGCGATCCGCTTCAAAGGAATCATTTGATTTAGATTTTGTAGAGGACAGTTACGAATACAGATTGAAGCAGGAAATCGAGGATGCTGAATATATGAGAGACGCGCTTGGTGAGGGTGATTTACATTACGAATTTTTCGCGAACAAGGCGAAAAGATTAAAAGAGAAATTGGAGAATATGTAGTGGACATCAGAATCATTTTATTAGGTAGTTGGTTATTATTGATGTTGATTTTAGGTATTGGGATTTTGAATGCTGAGAGGCTTATTGATTTCAGAAATATCAGAAAACAGTTGACAAATACGCTATTTTTTCGTATATTTAGATATAATAAATGAGGAAAGAAAAAATGACTACATTAGAAAAATTAAAAGTTGAACATGAAAGAATATACAAAGAGGAAGTAAGTAAAGCTTATACGATGAAAGCTGCGGATGAAGCATTAAAACGATTTTGGGATATTGAAAACAAGATATTAAAATTAGAACCGAACTTTGAATGGTCATATAAAGGAGAGTAATATGTGGGATATAACGAAGTGGGATATAATTTGGGCGTTTGTTAAGTATTATGGAAAGAGGATATTATTTTTTGAACTTTTCATAGCTTTAGTTATAGCTTTTATACTTTCAGTTATGTCATTAGACACACAATTAACATCAGTTGAAATCAAAGAAACATTCATATTAGCTGAATACATTATACATGGATCAATGGTAGTTGCTGGAATTGGTATTTGGATTATCAACAAATTAGGATAAATCATGATAAAGAAATTTGACACATTGTTAGAAGGCGAATATAAGGGATATAGAGTAAGGAAGATTAAGTATTATATAACCGTTCCCGCATTACCGTTTTTTCCAAATAAACGGAAGCGGATTAGGTTTATTATTGGCGAAAACACGACACAAGTATATAAAGAGTTACAAGACGTTAAAGACACAATAGATAAAATAAGAGAGGAATAGAAATGAAGTCATATTTAGGCGAATATGTAAGGACAGGAAAACACGGACATCAGGGACGTGTATTTAACATTTATTTAGTATTTAGTGAAACCGGTCAAAGTCAGGAATGGTTAGATGCCCAACAAGTTCCTGTAACAGATGAAGAAAGAAAAGGTAGATGGTATGGTATATTATGTAAGGACGGTGGATCGATATTAGTATCCGAATCCGACATTATAGCGAAAGAAGAACCATATCCGTTGAACAACATTTGGGAAGATGAATATTTCAGTGAGAATGATAAAGAGGGAAAATAAATGAGAACTATTGATCAGTTAGCGCGTGAATATCCCGACAAGACAGGCGCCGAATATCTTGAGATTCAAAAGCAAGACAAGATAAACGACGAGAAAGAATTTGAGAGGATTAATGCTAAAAATTTAGCGATAGTAAAAGACATCAATGAGAATGGTGCTTATTACAAAGGTACTTTTGGAAATGATCAGCGTTTTTATTACAAATTACATAGTGCTGATTTAGATTCTAATGGCGTTATATGGGTAGAAGCCGATGCTATAATAGTTTTCTTCGGCGACGAGCCAAGAAGCCCTATGAGAAAGGGAGAAATCAATATAAAGAAAGAGGTAAAGGATTACCAGAGATATGATACGTATAGTGTAGAAATGTATGAGCGTATCAGCGAAGCTGAATGGAATGAATTAAATGAGTATTTAGAAGCAGTCAAGAAATTTTGGGAAAACAAATGAAAGAAGAACTAACTAAGATGGGATATAGGGAAGTTGAACCGAACACCTGGCTCAAGCCCGTGGGATATACATTATTAGTATATGTTGAAAGTCTTAAAACGTTATATCATTATATAAAGGGCAAAGACGGAGTGATCCATATATACACAAGTAAAGAAGTAAGTACACTTCAAGAGATTAAGGATTTTGAAGCGTATGTACCTTATTCAATGGGCGACCCGATTGCTTCATTTGAACTTAATGTACCGATAGAAGAAAGGATTAACAATGAGTAAGTCATTTGACAAGAAGAAAAAGAAAATGTTAGAAAAACTTCAGGAATTCAAAGAAGTTTACGACGAGTTTACAAAGGATGTATCACCGAGAGATTGGCGCGTAACGGGAACACATTTTGCTGACTTGAATAAGATGGAACGTGCTATTTATTCATTTAGAGAAATGACAGAAGAAGAAAGATTAAGTGTAGAGATTGATGGAGTTTTTGACAAAAACTAATAAATAAGAAAGGAAACGTTATGAAAAAATATCCAGCAGATTTTACAAATTTTCCGTATGAATCAATAGTATATAAGAGCGAAACAGAGACTGTTGCTCAAAATATTATGAAGATATTAAAACGTACCGGAAATCTATTTCGTTTATTGACATGGGCCGAATATAAAAGTGAACGTCTTAAAGATGGAAATTTTAGTGACGATGAAAGATCACATTTTGTTATAGCTATTAAGCATTGTGGTAGTGCTGAATCAGCAATGAGATTTAGTAAGTCATGGAGATAAAATCAAAGAAATGTAAATTTTGTGGTAACAAGGGAACGCAAAATCTTAGTGGTATGGATTTAATTCACATATTTTGTCCGAAGTGTAAAGGACATTATTATAGAGATAAATGGTATACCCGTAAAGAATGGGAGAAATGGGTTAATGAGATTTAGTTTAATATTCATTTTATTAGTTGGAATAAGTTTTGGTCAAGAGTTACCGACAACGATTTGGGTAACCGATGGTCTTGAATATAGTTCATTAGAAACACAATTTTTAGATTCACTTGAAACGAGTTTTGATGATAGTGATTTATTTTGTATTACAAATGGCGACGATGGAATGTTATTTTTATCACCTGATATGGCAGACATCACAAAATTGACGAGTGACAGTGTATTAGCGATTTCGATGATCTGGTACGCGTGGGATGAAGATTATTATGAGTATTACACATTAGCTCAGCAGATATATATTGTACCAAAGGATTCATTAGGTGTATATACAGATTTTTTAGTTGAGACTACGATTGAGATTTTAAGTGATTCTACAGAGTATGTATACGATTTAGAGTATGATGATTCAATAGAGATAAGAAATTTATAAAAAGAAAGGCGACACAATGAAAGGACGAGTAATAGCGAGATTTGTAGTCAGCAAACTCGGTAAAGCTATCAAAGAGTTGGATAAGAAACATTTAACATACAGAATTAATGATTTACCTGATGGTAGATATGAAATAGAGGTATTAGGATAAGAGAAAGGTATTAGAAATGGATGATTATTTAAAGAATTATGCTGGTGTTGCGGATTGTGACGATGGTATTATCAGAGAATTAAAGTATGCTGGTATTGAGTATACGAAATTCAGTCGCCCTTTTGATGGTGAAGTACCTACATCCGTAATTGGAGAGATTAAGGGTTCAGGTTGGGGATTTGAGAGAGCGTGGACATATTGGGTATGTCGAGGGCCGGGTATTCCTGCGGATGTCGCCGAGAAGTTACATAAGGAATATGGTCAGGTTGTTCGGGTTGCTGGTCATTGTGGATGTCCGTCACCTAAAGAATGGTATAAGGGATTTGGAGTAGGTTTATATCATGTAGACACATTAGAGGGATTAAAAGCATTAGCTGATGTAATAAAAGGGATATTAAAGAATGGATAAACACACAAAAAGAGTTTTTCAAAGAATTGGATCATATTTAATAGTATACTTTGTATTTGTAATAAGTGTTGATGTTGGAATATATACATTTGAGAGAATGGTATTATTAGCTTTAGCATATATAGTAGTTGATGTAAGTATCATGAAAGCAGAATTGGTGGACAAGAAGAAATAAGGATTGTCGCCGTAACCGGAGAGGCGCATTGAGAAAATTATTAATATTTTTATTTTTATTAAGTCAAGGGTTATTTTCTCAGGAATATATACATTTAGAGTGGACGCCACCTAATGATCCAAATTATACACTTATTGATTATAGGATGTATAGGGATATACAAGCAGGAACGATGGTATATTTAGATAATGTAGCGGGTTTAGATTCCTTTTATTATGATTACCAGATTACAGAGGGAGAGACATATTATTGGAAAGTCACAGCAGTATATCATGATGATTCTTTAAATGTATTAGAGAGTGGGCCGTCGAATGAAGTCAGCACGACAGTTACACGAATTGTTGGTGAGGATAATGACGGAGATAAATCGTATGATTTATCTCAAAATTATCTGAACCCGTTTAATCCCATAACGACGATTGAGTATAGTATAGCAAAGAACACGAGTGTAACGATAGTAGTTTATGATATGTTAGGGAACAAGGTTAGGGTTTTAGTTGACGAGAGTAAGGATATAGGACATTACAAGATACGGTGGGATGGTAGGAATGATAATGGTGAACAGGTATCGAGTGGTGTATATTTTTATCAAATGACGACAACGTATTTTAGAGACACTAAGAAGTTAGTATTACAGAGGTAAAGAAAGGAAAGGTTATTTAATGGTTACAGTCAAGATGATATTTCACAACGATTCAGGTGAAAAGGTTATACGAAACGTACCGATTGATTTAGTAGATGATATTGAGGAACTTCCTTTATACGAGTTTAAGGAAATGAACATATTTACCGATGGTGAAGTTATTTATATTCCGCAACCCAGAGAAGTTTCCGAAACGATTATTTTTAATTAAAGGATATTGGTTAGCGGCGAGAAATTAATTAAAGTAATTATTGGTGGAGTCGCCGTTTCCGAACGTAAAATTATTAAAAGAGTGATTGGTATCGGGCTCGCCCCGAGAAATGGAGAATTAGAATGAGTAAATGGAGTAGAGAATTTCCGAAAGAGGAAGGTTGTTATTGGTTTTATGGTTATCGATATGGTAAGTATGACAGACCGAATGGTGAGACCGTTAAACCGGAGTTAATGTTTATGGAAGTACACAGGTGTGCTAATGGATTTATGTATGTAGCGAGCGGGCAGTTTATGTACGAGAGTGAGGTAGAGGAAGCACATTTTATGAAAGTGGATTTACCAAAGTTACCAGATTTATCAGAAAACAGTTGACAAATACGGTTTTATTTTGTATATTATAGTACTGATAAAATTTGAAAGGATTTTAGGAATGAGATTATATGTAACAAAGGAATTGATGAAACGTGCTTGGAACAAGAAGAACCGTAGTTTAGTTTGGGAAGTATCCGAGTTAGATGGTCGTTTTGACGATTTTTCCGGTCCCGCTCGTAGGGATAGTAAGGGTAAGTTACATTTTGATTCCGTGGAAGTTATCAATGTTGAGACCGAGAATCACAAGGTATTTTTTCATACGCACAATGATATGAACAGTGACGAGATAGCTGGATGGAATTATAAAAGTGAAGATGGAATAAGATTATTATTAATAAATGACTAATTAAAAGGAATAAGTTATGTCACCAAAGAAATTTCAGGTTAAATTAATAGAAGATACTCGTGAAGTAAGTTTTGAGAAAAAGGTAAATGATTTTTTAGATTCACTATATCCCGACGAACGGGTTTCATGTGAGTTACAATATCAAATGAGTGATAGGAAATATTCAGTGTTGATAACATATACAAAACGAATTTAGTTGACACTTTAATATTTAGTTGACACTTTAACTTGTGGAAAGGTTTTATATGTGGAATAAGATTACATTAGGATTTTGGAGTATTTTAGATTCGTGGTTTGGAAAGGCTATACTTTTAATTGTGGGAACAATTATAGGATTATTTGTTTTATTTTGTATTGTTTATTTTCTCGCCCATGTATTAGAAATGATAGCTACTTCACCACAAGTTGCTAGTTGGTTTGATAAACCAGTGAGTGATTTAAAGGTACAAGATTTAGTTATATTATCCGCGTTATTAGCAATTTTGATTAGATTATTTGGAAAGGGTTAATAATGAGTGAAGCGAAAATGAGATATGAGGTTAGTGGTTTTGGGAAGGCTGATTTCAGACGATTTTGTATTGAGTGTGAAGAAAAAAAGTATATTGAGTTTTGGACAGAAACAAAGATTTCATTTTATACAAGTATGTTTTACGTACATGGTACAGTAAAGAAACTTACAATAATTAAAAATTATTTAGATAAATATTTGATGGAGTAAATTATGTTTTTATGGATTATATTAGGTATTCTTTTGATGGTTGTCGCCTATCTTATTGGCTACATTTGTGCTTCCATACAAGAAATGGGCGAGATAAACAAAGTTATAGTTGAATTAAACACGAGGGAAATATAATGTACACGAGTAGACAAAATTTTAATCAAGGTAGTCATTGGTTAGTAGGGTTATTTGTAGGTATACTTTTAATTTCAGTAATAATAAGTGTATTGGTGTCGATTATTTTTGTTTTCGCCGATAACCCTGGAATTTTCTTGATAGTTGTTGGAGTTTTATTTTTGTATTTTACATATGACAAGAATACAACATTGCAAAGTATGACACCGATGGAATTTGTAGGAATATCGATATTTTCATTGTTGACGGCGATCGGTGTATTTTTAATTTTAATAATGGGATTTTCATTTCAAAGTTTTAGTGGGATATTTTAATGAAGTTAGAAAAAAAGTATTTTAATAACATTTTAGTTGGCGAAAAATGTATATTCAAGAATGAACATGGTAAATACATTTATTGTACTAAGTATGGAAAAGAAAAGATATTTCATGATAATAAAGTGAAGTATACTGGTCAAGAACACAGTTGTTACTTAGTAAGTGATGTTACATTTTTTGATAAGATTTTCGCCATTTATCAATGGTATCTGAAAAAAACAGTTGACAAGTATTCTAAAAAGTCTTATATTAGTGTAAAAGGAAATAAAAATGTCAAGAAATAGTGATGTATACAAAGATGTTATGAGATTACTCAAAAGTAAGATCATCGATCAGCGTCAAGCTCAAATAATTAAATTGGAGTTGGATATTATTAGAACTAAGATTGAGATTGAGAAGTTGAAACAATTTCAGTTGATAAATGGATATGGAGTTTAAGATGGAATACCGAGGACAGAAGTACAGGTATGTAAAAGCGATGTATGATGTACCACCGCGATTCTGGATGCGGATATACATTACTCAGGAAGAATATGATGGATTGATGTTTCGTGATCAGTGGAATGTGGGCGAAAGTGGATATATAGAAGATTCATTTGGTCGTAAATATTTCAAGGAAGAATTTGATCCGATTACCGAAGCAGATATTTGGTATATAGATAATATATTAGATGAAAGTAAATAAACAAAGAAAGGGTTATATTATGAAGTATTTAGTTATTTTGTTAAGTTTAGTTTTAGTGTCGTTATCGTTTGGTGAAACGGTATATGTACCGGATAATTATCCGACGATTCAAACGGCTATTGATTCCGTAGCAGATGGTGATACAATAATCGTTCGTGATGGAACATACTCAAATGTTATACTTAACAAGAGTATTGTTTTAGCTTCAGAATTTATATTGGACGCCAGATATTTTCATATTTTGAATACAATTATTGATGGTGATTTAGGTTCTGGCGAAGCATTATGGGTACAAGCTGATAGTAGTGAAGTAATTGGATTTACTATTAAAGGGGGTAGAGCAATTAGTTGGGGATTTGAAGACTATGGCGCTCAAGTTTTATGTATGTCTAATAATTTTAATGAAAACATTTCTTGTAAATTACGCAATCTTATTGTGAATTCAAATCATTTCGCCGGAGTTGCTTTCATATCTACTTCTACTGAAATGACGAATAGTATAGTTTATGGACTTGATTTTTATACTGGTATTTATCTTTATAGTGAGAGTGAACGTAAAGAACCAAAGGAAGTTTTTCATTCTATTATTATGAATTCAACTGTTACCGGTCCGATTGAAGGCTATCAAGAAACCGACAAGAGTAGATTAAAGATAACAGTTATCAATTCTATTATTACAAAAAGTGTTACTTTAAACGCACATGATGGAGAAGCGACAATATCAAATTCGATTTATGCCCCATTCGGTGAGACATTGGGCGACACAGTGTTTGTTTCACTTGAAAACAACGATTATCATTTAAGTGATTATTCATCCGCTATTGGAGCTGGAGTTGATTCCATATTAGTTGATTCAACGATGTATTATGCTCCCGAATTAGATATAGAGGGAAATCCGAGATGTGGTCCTGGGTTACCTGATTTAGGTGCCTACGAGAGTCCGTTAACCGAACCAAAGGTAGAAGAACCAAATTCTATTGAGACGTTAGGCGACATTCCTATTGAGTTTAATGTTTTTCAAAACTATCCGAATCCATTTAATCCGAACACTACGATTGAATTTAGTATTCCTAATACCGACAATGTTAAGTTAGTTGTATATGACATTCAGGGTAGGGTTGTTGAAGTATTAGTTAATGGTCGATTGAATGTTGGTAGTTATTCCGTAGATTTTGATGGTAGTGAGTTAGCGAGTGGAACTTATTTTTATGTATTGAGTACAAGTAGTAATCGTTCAATTAAAAGAATGAATCTTGTTAAATAATATTATAAGGAACAGAGGTTATGTTAAGTCCGTTTGTAAATTTTTTAGTAGAAGCATTTATAGTTGGTATATTAGGTGGAATTACTTTATTTGTGACAGTACTTTTAATAAAGGAGATTAAGAAATGTTTGGGATAATTTTATATTACATATTAAGAGTATTGAAGTTTATATTGACAATTCTTGTTTTTGTCGCCTTGAAGATTTTTGAGTTGTTACGATTTTTGTTCTGGCGTCCCTGGGTTATTATGATTAAAAAGTGGAAAACAACTTTAACTTCATTAGGTGTTTTTGCTGCTCTTTACGGGCTCGCCGTATTAGCTCTTTGGATTCATCAAACTTATAGTATAGAACTTAAATCTGTGTTATTGCTTTATATGGTTGTTATAGTAATTGGTTTGTTGATTACTTTGATATATAGTTTAAATAAATTTGAGATTAATAGATTTTTCGCCAGGAATTGGGAAAAGGCGACAAACATAATAGAAAGGATTATGTAATGAATAAAAGTGAATTGGTAAAAGTATTATTTATGGGAGCATTATTATTTTCAGTAGGATTATCATTAGCGTTCCAAACACTCGCAGCAGGATTTATATTCTTTGGTGGTGTTACATTGATATATGCTCTTGTAAAGTTGATATTGGGTTATTTAGATGGAGAGTTACAATGAATCTCAATAGGTTACGAAATCGTAATAAACGTAGAATATGGAAGTTGAGTCAGACGACAAAAATGACTTGTGAAGAATTATGGGATATTTATCTTGATCAATATTTTACTGTTATGAGCATCGCAGATTTTTGTGATAACTTTAAGAAAAATTATCTAAATGGTAAATGTGTAAAATGTGGTTTTGATCATAAACCTGGCGAAATGTGTAGGGAAGCCGAGAGTTGGTTTGGTGGAGAGGGTTTTATCGCCTATAAAGATGGATTGTATATTAAACCGTTGAATTGATATGACACGAAGAAAGAAAAGACGACAAAAGAAACTCAGGGACACTGAGTTACAGGAAGAAGCAGAACGGCGACGAAAGATGTGTGGTGACAAGAAACAATATAATAGTGAGTTAGAAGCACTCGCTTGGGGCCGGGAAGCTAATGAGAGATATAGGGAACGTATAGTATGGAAAGTTTATTTTTGTCCATATTGTCAAAAGTGGCATTTAGCAAATGATGGAGAGTTCTAATGAAAAAGATGTCAAGAAATAAGATGAACCGACGAATGATATATTTAATGTCAATAACTTGGCCGATGGAATATGACAAGTTTGTAGAGTTGAAAGATGAATGTGATTATCGTAATCCTATACTTGATGAAATCTTTGAACTGGCGAAGAATCTAAAGGTATTAGGGGATGTTCGGGAGATATGGTGGGAAAATTATAGAGGAAGTAAATTTTGTGAGGAACGTCAAAAGTATAACAAGATGCCTAAGCGTCCCAGACAAGATAACAAGGATTTTATAAATAAGGGTAGTGGTCACCCGCAGCGTGGTTGGTTACGTTATCCAAGAAAAAAACGAAAGACGGCGTGGAAGCGTTTTTACAAGTTATTTCCACATTTAAAACCGAAAGGGGATGAAGAATGATAGAATTTACAAAAGAGTTAAAGGGATTTTTGTTATTGTTATTAGTTGGGTTATTGTTATCGAGTTGTACAGTTGAATCGACGGCGACAGTAGACATGGATGGAATATATGATATGACATATTATTATCATGATGGTCGCGTGTTGAATATATTACTTGATGGCGACAACGATGATAATTATGCTCGTGTAGAAAACTTTAATAAGGTTGTATATCTTCATTTAGTTGATGAACGAACTAAGAAAGTTCATATTATTCGCCCACACGAAATTAAGACATATAAAAAGGTAAAGGTTGAGGGAAAGGTATTATGAAAAAAGGAAAAGTTGTAGCGTTACAGTTATTAACATTTTGGGTTCAATTATATTTAGCGATCAAATTTGCTCCGACACTAATACATTATTTCAATTATGCTGAATGGTGGTTAGTTTTCAATACATGGTTGAATTCATCATTAGAAACAAAGATGATAGGATTACCGATTGTTATTGTTGGTTGTTTAGCAGTTTGTGTTTTATATGTCGCGAGTTTTTTATACCCACAATATTTGATAGAGAAATTAGAGGACTGATATGAAATTCACAGGGAACTATTTTGTAGATATAAAGAATCTTGAGAAAAGAGAATCATTAGTTATGACGGTTGGATTTTTAATATTACTTGGATGTACTATTATTTGTACCGTTATTGGTGTATGGTTTAAGGATATATATTTCATGGTTATATTATTTGGTATCTTTCAAATCATTGGAGTTGTCGCCGGACTTATCACAATGTTTTCATTCCCATATTATTTATATCAACATACAAAAATATTAAAGGATTAAATATGACATCACTCGCGTTACTTTTTTTATTCATTGGAGTAATAGGATATTTAGTTTCATCAGAAGAACAAAAGTCTCGATTCATGTTTATAGGGATTTGTGGTTTAATAGCATTATTTTGTTCATAAAGGATTAAAATGATAGGAACATTATTTGTAATTATATTTATTGGTGGTTTAGTATTTTTTATCGGGCTCGCCATAATCGCAACAATTATATGTTGGTGGGATAAAATTTTTTCACCAGAAAAACCAGAAAACAGTTGACAAATACGTCGGAATTCGTTATATTTAAGTATAAAAATTAAGGATAGGACTAAATGAGTAAAGAACTTACATATAACGATGTTGACTATTTAGAGGAAGTAATTAAAGATCGTTATGGTTTTGGCGACGAAGATGAAAATTCTACTGATGATTTGTATTCAAATTATTGGTTAGGTCAACTTCCAAAACATAACAAAGATTTGATTACTCTTGCTTCATATCGTAGAGCAGTCGCTCGATTCGTAAAAATCGCTACACGTAAAGACATTCCTGTTGTATATAATCTTAAAGGTCATTCATACGTAACCGATCAAGAAGATAAGGTTATTCTTTCTGCTGTATGTAAGAATAAAGAGTTTGATTCTGTTGTTGGTTTAGCACTTCATGAGTCAAGTCATATTCTTTGGACTGATTGGGAAGCTCTTAAAAACTTGATGGATAGTTGGGGAGCCAAAAATGTTTGGACAATTCCACAAGATTTGATTGACGAATCTACAAGAATTGGTTATGCGGAACATCATAATTTAGATGTTATTATTCGTAAAATCGTAAAAAGTTATGAAAATTATATTGAAGATCGTCGTATTGATGATAAAATGATTAAGATGATTCCTGGTTACGAACCATATTATACAGCATTGTATAAGAAATATTTTCATTCTAAACTTATCACTAAAGGTTTGGAAAGTTCTTTTGGTCGTGAACCAAATTTTAAATCATACAATTTTAGAATTGTCAATCACATTAATCCCGCGAGTGATCCTAAAGCTCTTCCTGGATTAGAAGATATTATTAATCTTATTGATGTCGCCAACATTTCTCGTCTTGAGAATACTCAAGAAGTTATTGACGTTGCGATTGAAGTTGTTAGAATGATTGTTAAAAATATTCCTACACCGCAGCCCGAACAAGATGAAGAAAATGAAAACGAAGAATCTTCAGATCAAGGCGATCCGCAGGACGGTGATGGATCAAGTCAAGATGTTCCTGAAGAAAATGATAATAGAGACGATTACGAAGATGCTGGTGATTTAGATGATTCTGATCCTGGTGATAGCGGAACACCTGAGCCAAGTAATGAACCATCAGAAGAATCTGATGAAAATGAAAATGACGATTCCGTTGAAAACGAAGATGAAAACGACGATGTTTCATCCGATGATGGTGTTTCAACAAACGGTGAAAACGACGAATCTGATGAAAATGATGAAAACGAATCTGATGAATCTGGTAATGGTGATACTGACGAGACTGAAAATGATGAAGAATCCGACGATAGTGAAAATTCCAAAGGCGGAAATGCTGATGGAACTGATGAAGATATAGACGAAAATGACGATGATAACGAAAGTAACGATAGTAACGATAGTAACGAAAGTGAAGATGGTGACGAAGAATCAGACGAAGATGAAACTGATGATGAATCTGATAGTAATGGTAGTGAAAGTAATGAGAGCGACGATGAAGATTCTGACGATGAATCGGAAGATGAAGAACCCGAAGAAGAACCTGAAGATTTAGATTCTAAAGATGAAAAGAAACTTGAAAAAGAGTTGGAAACTCAATCCGATATGTTAGACGGTGACGTTAAGAAACAAGGTTTGAGTAAAAAAGATGCTAAGACATTGAAAGATATTGAGGATGCTGGAACGACAGTTGAACACGTTCAAGGTGATTCTAAAACCGGTACCGATGTTTATGTAGTTAGAAAACTCAACAAAGACATTATGTTGACATTTGGGATTTGTGATAAGGATTACACAGGGGAACGTGACGAAGATTATAACCCTATTTACGAAGCGAAGATTGATTCTGAATCACAAGAAGCTGTGACTACTGGTACTCGTTTAGGAAAACTTCTGGCGAAGAAACTACAAGTTAGAAATGAAACTAAGGTATATAAAAGTAAACGTAAAACCTTTGGGAAAGTAGATCGTCGCCTATTACATCAATTAGGTGTTGGTACTACTCAAATCTTTGAGACAATCAACAAAGATCAATACGGTAACGCTGTTGTTCATATTACTATTGATGCGAGTGGTTCAATGAGTGGTGAAAAATGGAAAAACACAATGATCGCTGCAGTAGCGATTGCTTACGCTGCTACTCAAGTTGAAAATCTTGAAGTTGTGATTTCATTTCGTGGAACTTATTCTAAACCCAAAACTCGTCGGAGTAAATGGTATAATTATGATCAAATTCCTCTGATGGTTATCGCATATGATTCAAGGAAAGATAAGTTCAAAAAGATTCAAAAACTCTTTCCTTATATCGGAACTTTTGGAATTACTCCAGAAGGTCTATGTTATGAAGCGGTGATGAAAGACATTCTCAAATCAATGAGCGGTAAAGATGGTTACTTTATAAACTTCTCTGATGGTTATCCTAATATGGTAAATGAGAATCTTCCTGAGTATTCAAGAATGAATGCTTATGAAATCGCGAAACATAATGTAGATAAGATTCGGGCGAATGGTGTGAAAATCTTGTCATTCTTCATCACATCAAAAGTTGATCCTGATATGAGTAGATTTAAAATGATGTATGGTAAAGATGCTACACATATTAATGTTACTCAAGTTGTACCTCTTGCCCGTGCGTTGAATAAACTATTTACTGAAAAATAATTAAAAAAGCCCTTGACTGTTATGCCCGAATTGATTATATTTGGGTATAACAAGTCAAGAAAGGATTTGAAAATGAGTAATAAAAATTTTGATGAAGCGATTATGAACTTTATGGTTTTGTTACGTGAACGTGACGAAAAACACATTTTGGAGAACTTTTCTAATTTGTCGCCCAAACCCTGGGATTTAACGTTTGGTCGTAAATTTGCTAAAGTTGTCCATGATCGTTCGGTTTATGCTTTTGTTGAAATCGCTACTGGAGATATTTATAAACCTGCGAGCTGGAGTGCTCCTGCTAAACATGCTCGTGGAAACATCTATAATGATGATCCTTTAGCTGGAACTGATGTATATGGAGTTAATTACTTACGATGAAAATATACAAGTTTAATGAAGATAATGACGAGATAACCGTAAAGGTTATTCCGTTGAAAAAGAAAGTTGCTCGGGAGGCAAAAAACATGAAGAAATTCAATGACCCTGGACGAAAGCTGAAATATGTGATTGTTGCATGGGAAAACCGATATCATTTAATGAAGTGGAATGGCGAAAAGTATTCAACTATTGCCAAATCTACAAAAAAGAATGATATGGTAAATGAAGAAAATAGATTACGTGAAATGGACAAACACGAATCACGTTTGCGCCACCAAATCAAAAGGGTTACGGAGGCGCAAAGTGTTTGAGACGAAAAAGAAAGTTGGACGAAAAAATTATTTATGTCCAAGTTGTAAAAATAATAATGAACAGGTCGCATTGGAATATACAGAAAGATTTGTATGGCGTTCCAATGAGCCGAGTGTGGTTACTGCCGAACTAAAGTGCCCTGTATGTAACAGGGTTTACACTAAAAAAGAAAGTAGGTAAGTCATGAGAGTGGGTAGACCGAAGTTATTTTTGGTTGTTGAGTATAGTAAGAAAGAATGGTTGTTGTATCGTTATGATACAAGTGAAAAGGTATATCGTTTAGTTGATAAGTACAAGAACGAGTCTCTGGCGAACGCTGAAATGGAAAGACGTTATGAATCTCGTAAACTTAATAGGGATTTCGCCAAGAGAATTAAAGACTTTAATGTGAGACGTAAAACATCAGGTGGAGTGGTGAAACTATAATGAAATCCGGTGATCAGGTAAAACTAAAGGTTGATGTCAAACGTGGAATGGAACGCTTTAAGAAAGGTGATATATTAACTCTTAAAGTTTATCACGGGAAGTATTTGTCAGACGATCATTTGTGGGGCGTCAAAGAAACCAATGTTGGATTTTATGAAAGTGAAATGGAACTTTATTGGGATGCCTCGAGTTTAATAGATAGGAAACCAAATGGTGAGGAAGTTTTGATAGCGTGTAAAGGTGGTCGGGTTATAGTCAAATGTGGAGAATCTCAAGGTGTTATCGGTATTGTAAAAGAATGGGATGAAACCGGTAAGTTATATCTGGTCGCTGATTCTATTGGTGGTGGTGATATTGGATTTTATGTAGATTGTGACGATGTCCGTATATGGAGAGAAAAAGACGATGATATATGTATGAAATTCAAGAAGTTATTCGCCTTGATGAATACAAACAAGACAACTCTTGAGCTTCGTAAGAAAGAAAATTTTGTTAAAGCGTTAATCGATCAACACGTGGCGAATATGAGACACGTCAAATATAAGTTTGATAAGTTTTTATATCACGAAGAATTTTCTAAAGAAGATATTAGGAAGTTGAATGAGATTTGGAAAATCGAAAAGAAAAGTCAAGTCTTTTACGCTGATCCTAAATGGGTATATGATGGTAATGTTCCAACCGGTTATGAACCAAAATATAGTATAGAAGAATATAGAACTTTGATGAATTTTGAAATACCTAATGCTCACGCGGTTATACACACACCGAGTACATAAAAAAATATCAGAAAACAGTTGACAAAGGTTATATTTTTTCGTATATTTAGGTACATTAAAAAAGGAAAGAAAAGATGTCATTATTTTGGATTATTTTTATAACTTTAATTGTGATTCAAGTAGTTCAAGCACTTTATAAAACATATAAATCATATAAGACTGGAGTTATCTATGAGAGCCTATAATGTATTCGTTGGTGAAATGAAAGTTGGAACTGTTTTTGAGTATAATATTTTTGATGCCACACACGCCGCTGCAAGTATATACGGTATGAATGTGGAAGTTCTGGAAGCGAGGTAAATCATGCGAATACATGGAAGTGATTCCGCACTCGATTTAGCCGAACTTCTTGTGGAAAAGGAAAGAGTAGACGAAAAGATTAGAAAATTAGAATTAAATCAAAAGTTGAGAAATGAGCGCAAACAAAATAAACCCGCGTGACATTGTAGTTACGACAAAAGATTGTAAGTATAAAAATACAACATTTCCAAAAGGAAGTTATTTTGTTGTAGAAACCGTTGGTCAACCAATAGTGCAAACGGGTAGTGTACTTATTCATGTAGAGGGAACGAAAAAAATATTCTCTACTAAAGAAGTTACTTTAGCGAAAACATTTGCGTTGGGCGACATTGTTAGGTTTGGAGAGAATCATCCGGAACTCGGTTACAATAATACTGATACGTGGAGTGTTGCGAGAGTTCAAGTTCATGATAGACAATTAGAATATGTTATTCAACCAACAAAACCATCAGGTAATGGTAACATACATTTTCAAACTGTGGGGCCGAACGATTTAGTTGGCGTCAATACAAATAGTGATATTCATGTAGGTGATAGAGTTCTTGTTTTAAAGAATGGTGAGTTTAAGTATAAAGTAATGAAAGTACGTCTTGTATTGAAAGATAGTGATGGTGTAAAACGTTATCGTACAGAAGAAAATCATGCTTCATATAAAAAAGATAGTATTCGTATATGGGAAGATAAAGACGAACACATAAGAAAAAAGTTTTATATAATTTCTCAATTAATCCGAGAGAATAGAGACAAGTTGTTACAATTTCATATGGCTGATGATGCTCTTGAAATAGTTGAACAAGATTTTAATGTATTAGAAAGTTATTATAAAGAATTTATGGACAAGAGAATATTCACAAAAGAGACGGCGAAACGATTAAATACATTATATAAAGAAAATATACAAGTAAGTAAAGATATAGATTTAGAATTTAAACAAATGGAGGCAGAAGCTAATGCTAAACAAGTTGTATAGGTTACTCGGGTCACCTGTAAAAGGTGTATATGTTATATGGTATCGTTATATCATACCGAGACGATTGACATTGAAAAAGAATCCTGCGATATATTGTTGGTTGGGATTTAATTTTTCGTGGGATAAAGAAGTCGAAAAAGAAGATTTTGAAGATTGGATTGGAATATAAACAATAAAATAAGGAGAATGTTATGAAGCAAGCAATTAAAACAACTTTAGGTAATATCTTAGGTTGGTTAGTTATTCCTGCCGTAGTTATTTATGGTTATTACTACGGAAATTCGGCATGTGAGTCGATAACGATTTTTTATATGTGGATTATGTTTATTCTTGAACTTGTAATCACTGTTGTATTACTTATTGTTATAGGAATGTTAGACGGTGATACGATTTTCGGTAGTAAGGATTTAAAGGACAAGAAAAAGATTGAATCTATTTTGAAGTGGGATAAAAAACTTAACTCAAAATGGTATAAATTTCAAACAAGTATGTCGAGTGTGTTATATACAAGTTTAGCAGTTTTAATCGCGTCTACCGGTAGTATTTGGACGGCGATTGTATTTGGAATAACATTTGTTTTCATGAAATATATTTTCTTGGGATTGGTAAAAGAAATATACAAAGTAATTGTTCCTAAAGTCAAAAAAGCTGCCGATCTATTACATACAGAAGAACTTTTGGATTTGGTTGCTAATGGAACAAATAAAACTGAAGCAAGTCGTCCCGATACGGAAGCGTCTAAATGAAAAAACTTATTTTAATATTCATTATATTAGTTAGTGTGGGTGTCGCCGGACACCCGCATTCTGGCTTATGGCAAATAAAACATTGGGATCAACATTTTTACACCGAGGTATATTTTCAAGCCGAATTAGATATATGGATATTTGAGTACAACTCATATTTGAGAAATTTAGATGGCGAGCCCACGAAAAAGGTGGCGACATCACAATATATGAGTGGACGATATTTCAAATTAAAAGGTGTATATAAAAATATTATTGTATGTAAAGTTGAGAAACGATTGTTTAACAATAAACCATCAAACTTTCATGATGAAAATGGAAAACCTTTTATGTTTGCTTTTCGCCTGACGAGTGATTCAACGGCGACATTTGGACGAGTGGTAGGATTAGATGTTTATGAATCATATTCATTTGTGAAAAAGGATATACCATGAGTGGTACTGCATTAGAATATAGAATCGCTTTAGATTTTTTTGGTCAAATTAGTGATAATTCGCCTATGGATAATAAATTATTTACATTAGGTGTTTATGGTGTAAGTAGAGTATTGATGCCAGGTGATGGTAAAGAAAGGTGGATTGTAAACGCTAAGAAAGTTGATAACCGGGTCGCTGAATTTTCGTCAAAGGGAGAAGCACTTGATTTCGTTATAAAAGAATGGGCGAAAGATCAAGATTGGGAAATGATTGAGGTCACGGAATTTCGTCGTAAAGGTAATTGGATTTTATCATTTAATAAAGAAACCGGTGATTGGGATTTGTATCACGGATCGACGCCTATAAAAACTTGGAGTGATCCTATAAAGTCATTTGAAGATGCAAATAATATTGTTGAATATACTGAGAAAAGAGCATCCATTCGTGGTAAGTTTAGAAGAATAAAAAGTGCGATTGAAAGTAATAGGTTTAATTTAAGTGAAGAATCGATAGAAAAGGCGTCAAAGGTTGTTTATGATATAGAGAGAAAATTTGATCAGCGAACTGGTGGATTGGAAAAAATAGAAATAGTAACATTAAATAGTTTGTATAAATCATTTGGAGGCGTAGACGCATATGGAAATTGATATATTAGAATTTATGGGGAAACCCGCGAAAGAGCGACAAGAGATATTGGATAAAATGAGTGTAGATGAATTAGAAGAATTTGTTGAGTTACAAACACAACTTATTGTTGGTTTGATAAATGAAAAAACTGTTATAGTAAAAGACAAATGAGACGTTATAATAAAGGAAATGTAGTAAAGTTTGGTAACTCTTTTTGGATTATCTCGGAAGTTGGCGAAGATGAAAGAGGTCAATGGTTTGGATTAATCTCTATGAGCGCATGTAACTGCTCAAGTGGAGTTAGTGAAAATCCTTCTCATGATTCATTTCATGTAGATAAACTTGAGTATGTCGCCCAACACGTATATGATTTTATTGAAAAAGGAATGTTAAAGTTTTTAGACGATTTAGGGAAAGGAATATAATATGACAGATTATGAGAAAGAGGTAGATGATTTAGCAAATAGGTTGATTAAAGAAATAAGTTCATTGCCGTCGGATGGAACATTCAAAATTAGAGTGAATAGTCCAGTGACAACTGAAGAAAAGGTTGAGACGACATTTATGTTAGAAACTCTTGCTAAAGCGTTAGGGCGTCCCGATGTAACGGTAATAGTAGAATCAAAAGAGGATTTGAATTAAAAAAAGGGCGTCTGGGGGTTAGAATGACGCCCTTTTTATTAGGTAGGATTGTTTTAACATTTATTTTTTTCCATTTTATAATATACAAGTAAAGCAACAGCGACAACAATACATACGAATCCAATAGCGACAGCTTCAGCAAGGGCGAACAGGTGAGCAAGAAGTATTACGAATCCAATTCCGGCAAATATAATAGCCCATTTAATGTTTTGTAGTGGACGATTCGCGTAAGATTTTTGCCATAGATGTTTGATACTTTCATTGAGATTACCATTTTCTAAAGCACGTTTTCTTACTTTGTTGTCAGAGATTGTTTTAACAATCCAACCGATTAAGAACAAAAATGCTACAGGTACTAAAAATCCAAGTTCCATGTTATTACTCCTATGATTAATTTTCCAATGTTTTCGGGCATTTTTCGCATTCGTGATCGTGGTGTCTATGCCGAAGACGCTCCTTGTTACGAATTTTTTCGCCCAGTTTATTAAGTGTTTCAATCTTGTTCATACCATATTTTATTTTTTCATGGAATGTACGAGATTGCCAGGGTTCAAGTTGAATATCGACATCTAAAACGATGGCGTCAACTTCGTCAGCAACCTTGTTTTTGATTACCATACATTCTTCGCAATTACAATCGTCGTGTGGTAATGATTCAAGTTGTTTGAGAGGCTCAAGTTTTTTCTCAAGGGCTGGGCCAAGATCATCAAAAGTCCTGACAGATAAAGTATCTTGAGACATTACAGGAACAACAAACAACAATGAAAGTAGAATAATAAAAAATTGTTTCATAATTAATTCTCCTTATGTTTTTTGTTAGCGAATTGTTCTAAATGAGACAACATTTTTTTCATTAACTCAAGTTTTTCTTGATCGTTTTTATCTTTTAGCCAAGTAAAAAAGTGTGGATTTTTAAGAAATGAACTAACAACAAAAGATTTGTATTTAATTTCAGGTGTTTCACTTTCAGACAATTTATCAAGTTTAGTTATGATCTTTGACAAATCTAAATATGGAGCACGAATTTTTAATTCAACTACATTTTCAACGGCAGAAATGATTAGCCCGTTATTATTTGAACTTAATGCAAGTTCATAATTTGGTAACGCATTTTTAATAAGTCGTTCGCTGTTTGCTAATGTTGGCGACACGAATAAAATGACAAGTAAAAAAGTTAGTAAAAGTTTCATGATAAGCCTCCTTATGTGAGTTTGTTGAACGCTAATATGATGTATGGTTTTAATCGTTTCGCCACGTCAAATAGGTCTGCAATAATAATGTAGACAAATGGTATGGCGAAAATCAAAATAATAATTCCTAAAATAATGTTTGTAAACATGGTTTATTCCTTTCGTTTATATAGTATACGAGAAAAAATGAAAAAAAGTTACAAATATTGAAAAAAACAGTTGACAAAGACGCCGTTTTTTCGTATATTTAGGTATGTTTGAGAAAGGAAAAAATAAAATGAGTATGGGTCAAGAGTTTAATGTTATCGTACAAAATGATAATTTAGAATCAAATGTAGATTTATTCAAACATTTGTTTGGTGAAGATGAAGGTTTTGTTGGTGTTGGACCTGATGAAGATATGTTTGATATATTAGTTATGTTTGGATTGTTTCGGTCTAAAGGTGAAGCTCGTAAAAATTGGAAAAGAACTGGTCGAGAAATTCCTGAGGGTTTTACTGATATAGAAAGAATAGGTAAATTAAAACATAGATTAACTATTTGGAATCCCGTAAAATAAGGATATATAAAATGGAACAAGATTTTAGTTATGTAAAAAAGATGTATGCTAAAAAAGAACGTTTGGAAGCTGAAATTGCCGAACTCAAAGAAATAATTTATCAAAATAAAGTTGAAGTGTTGAATGATTTGTTAGCAGAAAAACAACGAGAGTTGAATATTGTTGCTGAAGATTTGATTTTAGTTGAAGAAATGATAGCAAATATGTAATGAGGATATTATGATTAAAATAAATAACATACCACAAATCATGTGTTTTTTATATGATCCTAAAGATAACTTCATTGGAACTATTGAAAGTGAATATTCTTTTAATGATGTTCGCGTTCAGATTATGGAACAAAAGTTAAGTGGATATTATGTAATGTTTAATGAACACAAAATTGAGATAGATTCGGATGGTCGTTGTCACACTTGGCCAGATGGATTTTATGATATAACAGAAAAACAGTTAGAAAGATTATTTTTAAATGATTAAAGCATTTTTTAAATCGTTTTGTCACTTCTTTAAAATACCTACTTGTGAAAAATGTGGATCATTATTTCTTGATCGTGGGTCTTGGAATCGAGCCTGGAACGCCTTGTGCGAACAGGCCAGTGGCGCTTATGGTGTAAGATGTTACGATTGTGGTAACATTGAATGGGATATTCCCGACGAAGATGAATGGTTAGCAACACAGCCTAATTGGATCATTTCATATAAAGAAAAACAAAGAAAGGAACGTGTATGAAGTTTAGAAAAATGGATATTAGAGGACACTTTGAATTTCGTGTCAAAGTAATTAATGATGATTATGATATGATTGTATGTATGCCGAATGGAACATACTTGAAAAAGAATCGTGGAGATTCTTTGATTACTGGCGTTGATTCAACAGTTTTTGCTGAACGTATGAACTTGGATGAAAAGACAGGTCTCAAAGTAAGAATCATTCCGATGGAGCTTGATGAAACTCGTGCCTACGTAAAAAACTTCAATAAGATTCGTAAAGCAAAAGGTTGGAAACCTTTAGAATTTCAAATTTTGGATAGAAATGTCTAACAAAGATTTAGAAAACAAAATTCATGAAGTCATAGTGACCGTTCAACAGGTAATGGACGGTCACTCAAAAATGGCTAAGAAACGAATAACCGATGTAGCCACACGGCGAATAATGGATATAATAGAGAACGAAAAGAAAGGTAAGAAAGATGTATAGTTTACACCTAATCAATGACGATGTAAATCATCACTCGGATGTGCAGATGGCACTGATGGAAGTATGCGGTTTGGAACTTGACGAAGCTCAATCATTTACTTTAATCACTCACGTAAATGGTTCTTGTCCGATAGTAGAGAACATTGACAAAGAAAAAGCTATTGAAATGAAAGACAAACTTGAGTATTTAGGGTTACAAACTGAGATTACAGAAGTGGGATGTGAATTACCATAATATTTATATATGAATGAACTTTTATGTTTTTAGTTCGTTTAATATAATATAACGTGGGAGATATATTATGGATAAATGGATGGAAAAATTGTTAGGTTTGTCGATTGAAGATGTTAATGAACTTGATTCATGGGTATATGATTCATGTATAGACGAGGACAAGTTTGTTGAATTTGTTCAAGAACAAGCCAAAGAGTTGGGTCAATGTGTATGGGATTTAGATTTGTATTCATTGTTACTTGAGTTTATAGCGATGGATGCTGATGTATCTGAACTTATTCCTTTTTTATATAATCATGGAAATCGAGTAACGTTTAGGATTTCGCCAGAAGAAGCAGGTAAGTTGTTGGCTCAAGTATCAGAAGAAGATAGGAATGAATCATGGTATTTTATATTGGATTTAATAGAAGTGGAGTTACCAGATGACACAGAGATTGACGGGTAAAGTTGGTATTTATGGCGGATCATTCAATCCGATAACAACTGCGCACGTTCAGATTGCTGAATTAGTGGCGAAAAAATTAAGTCTAAGTTGGTTAATGTTTGAGCCAACAAATAATGAATATGACAAAAATGGTTTAGAAGATGTCGAACATAGAATCAATATGATTCAGGAAATTTTCGATGATAGTGCTCCGATTGATGGATGTATTTATAGTGTTGGTGGAGTAGATGCTCTTTCATTTGGAAAAATGTATACATATGAGCTGTTACGCCGATATAAAAATATGTTTAGAGAAAGTGAGTTGTTCTTCGTTATGGGGAGTGATAATCTAAAAGAATTTCATAATTGGAAACAACCAGAAAAGATTTTTGAAATGGCGAGCCTTGTAGTTATTGGTAGAGGTACAGATGATATTGCAAAAATTATTAGTTCTAATCCTATTCTATCAAAAAACATTAATAAGATTATCGTAATTGATGTAAAACGGAATAGTTTATCAGCAACATTGGTACGTAATTGGTTGAAAAGTGGAGTTACCGTTGCAGGAAGATACTTGCCCCGTAAGGTTTTAAACTACATTAGAGAACATAAATTATATGAAAAAAGATCAGAAAACAGTTGACAAATCCACATTTATTTCGTATATTTAGGTAGTTTAAAAAGAGAAAGGTTATAGAGTGGAAGTACAAAGTTTATCAATCGTTATCCCAGCTAAATGTCCTAATAGATGTCCTTTTTGTGTTTCTCACATGAACAAAGAGAATAGAAAGTTTAAAAAATCCGAGGACAGACTTCAATATTTGAGAAACGTAAAGAAACGTATGGAGTTTGCAAGGGATAATGGAACTAACACTTTAATGTTGACTTCAACCGGTGAGCCTCTTGATAATATGGATGCGGTAGTTGATATTCTTAGTATAAATCGTAATTTGAGTAGCCCTTTTAAGTGGATTGAGTTACAAACAAGTGGTATTGCAAGTAGTGTTGGTTTGTTGGAAGTAATTGAACTTTATGCCGATTGGTTTGAGGATATTTCCACTATTAGTTTGAGTGTAGTAGATATTTTTGATTCTAACAATAATGCTGATATAATGGTTATGCCTATAGATCGACAAGTTGATATTAGTTATGTTGTTGATAATTTAAAGAAAATGAATTTTAATGTAAGGTTGTCTATCAATCTTACTGATATATATGACGATGTTTATGTAAAAAGAATCTTCAATAGATTAATTGAAATGGAAGTTGATCAAGTTACTTTTAGAAAGTTGTATACAAGTGATGAAGATACAAAACAAGACAAATGGATTGTGGAAAATGCTGCTAAAAAGGAAACGTTGAAAACGATTATTAATTATATTAAATATCATGGTCACGAGTTGGAAAGATTACCCTTTGGAGCTATGAAGTATTCGGTTGAGGGAATTTCTACGGTGGTGGACGATGATTGTATGAGTAAAGAAATGAAAAATGTTTTGAAATATATGATCATCCGAGAAGATGGTAAGATTTATACCAAATGGGATGATAAAGGTTCACTAATATTTTAAGAGGTTATAATGTTAATCAAATCTATTTTAGACAATGATTTATATAAGTTTACAATGCAGAACGCAGTTACGAAGTTGTACCCGCGTGCCGAAGTAAAGTATAAGTTTTTCAATCGTGGGAAAACTTACATTCCTGAAGCAGTTGCTAAGGATTTGGGCGACATGGTTTGGGATATGGAAAAACTTTTTCTTACCGATGGTGAGGAAGATTATTTGAGAGAAAACCTTTATTTCTTTGATCCTGTTTATATAGATTTCCTGAAAGGTTATCGCTATAACGCTGATGAAATAAAGATTTTTTGGAATGATGGTGAACTTTCAGTAGAGATTGAGGGATTATGGTATAGAACAATCTTATGGGAAGTTCCGCTTATGGCTTTGATTTCAGAACTTTATTTCATTCATACCGGTAAAGGTATTGGTAATGTACATTGGGGAGATATAGAAAATCATAATGAATCAAAAAGAGATTTCTTATTTGATTTAGTACCTACTATAAGTTTAGCCGATTTTGGAACAAGACGGCGACATTCTTACAAGAGTCAAAGTAGAATGGTTAGAACATTTAGTAAATCAAATCATTTTGTTGGTACAAGTAATGTCCACTTAGCTCGTAAGTATGGAATAAAACCTATTGGAACACAAGCTCATGAATGGTTTATGTTTCACGCTGCGAAATATGGTTTTCATCAAGCAAACGCTGTTGCTCTTGGTCGTTGGGTCGATGTTTATAATGGAGAGTTGGGTATAGCACTCACGGACACTTTCACCACAAAGAATTTTTTTGGATCGTTTGACACAATGTATGCTAAATTATTTGATGGTGTTAGACACGATTCTGGTGATCCTATTGAGTTTGGAAAAAGAGCTATTGAACATTACAAGAAACTTGGTATTGATCCAAGAACTAAAACGATTGTATTCTCCGATGGGTTGAATCCAAAGGAAATTGAAAGAATAAATAGTCATTTTGGACATGGTAGAATTAAAATTTCATATGGAATGGGAACTAATCTTTCTAATGATATTCCTGATGTTACTCCATTGAATATTGTTATCAAGATGGTTTCTGCTAAACCACAAGGTAAAAAATGGATACCGACAATCAAGTTGAGTGATGTTGAGGGAAAACACACCGGTGATCCTGAAATGATAGATTTAGCGAAAAGAATTATAGAAAACAGTTGACAAAGTGAACTTAATTTTGTATATTAAGAAAGTACATAAAGAAAGGTATATAAATGAGTAATCTTAATTTTGAACCGGAAATAAAAGACATTGCAAGTTGGTTAGAGAATTATAATACTATTTCTGGAACTAATGGTTATGTCGTTGGTTTGAGTGGTGGTATTGATTCTACTCTTGTCGCCGCTCTCGCGGTAAAAGCCGTTGGTAAAGAAAATGTTATTGGTGTTATTATGCCGATTTATTCTGGTGAACAAGATGAACTTGACGCTGATAGAGTTGCTAAACTTCTTGGTATTGAAACTGTCTTTTATGATATGAGAGAAACATATAACGCGATGGTCGAGGAAGCTCCGATTTTGTTGGGTAGGTTAGAACAAGCGAATATAAGAGCAAGATTGAGAATGACTTTCCTTTATGCTGTCGCTGGAAAAAATAATATGTTGGTCGCCGGAACCGGAAATAAGAGTGAAGATATGATTGGATATTTTACTAAATACGGTGATGGTGGAGTTGATGTGCTTCCGATAGCAGAATATTACAAGTGGGAAGTAAAAGGGATGGCGAGAAACTTAGGTATTCCCGACGATTTGGTTGAGAGAACGCCTACTGCTGCTCTTTGGGAAGGGCAGACTGATGAAAAAGATATTGGAATGAGTTATGATGTATTAGATTCTATTCTATATTATCTTGAAACCGGTAAAGAATATCCTATTGATCATGCCGATAAGATTGAAAAAGTAAAGAAAATGATTAGGATAAATGAACATAAAACTAAATATCCACCGATATACAGGAGGTAAGATATGAGAAAAGCTTTGATTTTAGTAGACATTCAAAATGATTTTATGGAAGGCGGATCATTGGAAGTACCGAACGCCGGAAAAATCATTCCTGTTGTAAATAAACTTACCGCAAACGTTGATTGGGATTTAATTGTCGCCACGAAAGATTGGCATCCTGAGGGTCATAAGTCATTTGCGTCAAGTCATGAAGGCAGTATGTTGTTTGATGTTATTAATTTAAATGGTGTAGAACAAGTTTTGTGGCCGGATCACTGTGTTCAAGGAACAAACGGTGCTGAATTACATAAGGATTTACATTTAGAATGGATTAATGAATATGTTGTAAAAGGAACGAATCCCGAAGTAGATTCTTACAGTGGATTTTTTGACAATGGTAAATTGTTTGAAACAGATTTATGTGACATTTTAGATGATCAAGCGATTGACGAAGTTTATATTGTTGGTTTGGCGACAGACTATTGTGTAAAGTTTACAGCTCTTGATGCTGAAAGTTTGGGATTTATAACTTATGTTGTTGTTGATGGTGTTGCGGGTCTTGATGGAGCGGATGATGCTTTGATAGAAATGCAGGAAAATGATGTTGAGTTGATTGTTTCAAATGTTATTGAGGAAAGATATTAATGGGAGCAATTATAGACGTTATACATCGTCAATATGATAAACAAATGAGACAACAATGGTATGAAACCTATTGGTTAATCGACATGCATGGTGTGATCATACGTCCGAATCACAAGGAAAAGTTAGTAAACAAGTTAGATTTTTACGAATGGGCGAAACCGTCATTACAATTACTTACGGCTCGCCCAGATATAAGGACGATTCTTTATACTTGTTCACATAAAGATCAAATAAGACACTATATTAATTTGTTGTCGTTACATAATATAGAGTTTGAATATGTAAATGATAATCCTGAGATAGGTGAAGGCGATTATGGTGACTATACAAATAAACCATATTTTGATGTTTACTTGGACGATAAAGCCGGATTTGATGCAGAAACCGAGTGGGCTGATATTTATCATTGGTTGAGACAAGATAATAGACCTGACGAAAGATGGCGAAATCCTATAAGAGAAAGACGAAGAACAGACTATTTATTGTATTGGGAGTCAGTTAGAAAGTTCGCTAACGAATTAGTAAAAAATAAATCAGAAAACAGTTGACAAATACTCCGAAATGTTGTATATTATAGTAGTTAATTGAGATAACAACTAATAGGAGTATATAATGAAAAAGTGGACTAAAGACGAAATCAAGAATTTACTTGAGACTAATGACGTAGCAGTTATCAAGGGTTTGATACGTATTTATGAACTTCAAACTGCTGATGAACAAAGTGCTGAATACACCAAATATGCTAATGGTGTTGGGTTTAGTGGTTTTGATGGTGACTTTATGACTTCAGTCGCCAAGTGGTTTTTGGAACATGGATTTGTTTCAGAAGGTCAGTTCAAACACGTCAAGAAAAAAATGTTGCGGTATGCTGGTCAATTAGCCAAGATTGCTAATGGCGACATTGTTGCTCCATATCGTGAAGAATTTAAAATTTATGAAGGTTGGTTGAGGAAAAAGAATGCGTAATGAAATACCACAAAAATTAATACAAAAAAGTTATACGTTCGAAACTACTTTTGATGGTACAATTTTTAATTATCGTAAAATAATAGCTAACTTGAAGGCTGGGGATTACAACTTGGTCGGTGTAGAAACTAAATGGTCACTACGCCGACCTTTTCGTATTACGGTAATAGCGATAATAAAAGCAGTTGCTGATATAGACATACGAGAAATTACACATAATAGATCACAACAATTTTTAGATGAACATACAAATAAAACGGAAGAAAGGGGCGACGAATGAGATATGTAGGAAAACATGCAAAACCCGCAGCGGAGATTTTTGAACATTATTTAGATTGTCTTGATAAAGGCGACACATTTAGTTTTGAAAGAGATTTACGTCAATGGATGGCGAATACTAACAGTAATATTTTATATTTGGAACTCAGACGTATTTGGTTTCGTATAATAGATGGTGATGTGGAAGGGGCGAAAACAATGATCTTTGAGTTACAAGAACAATATGTTGATCATTGGGAAGTTGACAATCAAACAGTATTAAAGTTTTATGATCGGAGATTAGATAAAAAGGGTTTCTAAATGTTAGACAAGAAACAAAGAGTTTTGGACAAACTTCAAAAGTTAGCTGAATTATTAGATGAAATTCATGATAATAATCCAGATAATCTTTTTCATGAAGATTGGATTGAAGTTACTGATACTATAACAAGAATTAAACGAGACAATGAAGTAACACCGGAAACGTTAAAACGGATGAATTTTATTTGGCGTAAAAATCAAACTATCAAAAAGTGGCGAGCCGATAACAATGGTGAAGATATGTCATATGAACAGGTTATTGATTGGATGATAAAAGACATATACGCTAATCATACAATGGGTAAAGTGGAAGCGATAAAATACGCCAGGGAAAATGTAATACCGACAAGTGGTGAAAAGATGTCATTGATTGAGGCTAAGAAGTTTGTAGAGGACATTGTAGAGAATGGTGGTGTATCTTGATAATGATACCTGATTCAAAAAAGGACGAGACGATAAAGAAGTTAAATGTATTACTAAAGAAGTATTTAGTAAAGACATTTGAGACTAATGGTTATGATCCAAATGAAAAGACATTAAACCAGTCTCGTTCTGGGCGAGCCCAGACGATTCTGGCGACAATAGGAAAGATACATCAAGATAAGGAAATAGAAAAGGAAACATTAGAGAAGTTGTTTGATATGTATAAAACGTATGTATAAAGGGGGCTTATGGGAAAAATAGAAGTTATTACAAATAGAATTATTACGATTCATCACGATATAGATGGCGTATTGCGCGATTTTCATGGCTATTCAGAGAAATTATTCTTTGAACGTTATCCACAATATGAACAATATAAAGTTCATCCGAGTGAAATACGTGGTTGGTGGTTCAAAGATGAATACTGGCCGGAAGAAAAAGGTGAGGAAGTCGATAAACTTATGACTGAGTTATTTTTTGGTGGTGATTTGACTTATGATGTGTTTCGCCATGCTCCGGCGCTTGTGACGCCAGGACAATGGTATAAACATTTCAACATCTTGAAAGAAAAACTGCCGAATTGTCGTATAGTTTTATCAACACATCAATATACACCGGAATCAAAAGTGGGTACTATTGAATGGTTAGAAGAAAATAAAATAACGTATGAAGATTTGATTTTCTCAAGTCAAAAAGAGTTGTATCATCCGAATTATTTGTTGGACGATAAACCACAAACAGTAGAAACTATACATGCCAGTGAAAATGGTAGTGTAGGTGTCCTGTTTAAACGGGAACGTGGTAATGGTTGGTATCGTAGAGATAATAATGATATACCTTTTATGATGGTTGATACATTGGATCAATTTAGAGGAATGGTTTTAGCCAGAGAAAGATATATAAAAGAAAATTGCAGTGTTGTTTGATTTTTTATATCTATACATATTTATATAGTAGGAGAGAAATGACATGGTTGAAGTAGAACTTATCGACGAAAAAACTGGAGAAGTTTTTACTGTCGTAGAATTAGAAGATGATATTGTAGAAAAAATTCAAAGTTTGGGTATGACGATTGAGGAAGGTATCAGTAAAGCATTTACTGATATGATTGTGGAATACAAAAAAGACCCTGATGGTTTTGTAAAAAGAATGAAAGTGGAGAAAGATAAAAAATAGAATGTCCCCGTAGCCGGGCAAGCCTCCTAAGCTTGTAGCCGTAACCGGAGCTGAGAATGTGAGTTCGATTCTCACCGGGGATTCTTATTTACGGAGAGAATAGTTGAACGACGATATAACAATTTCATTTGATAAAGTATATGGTTCGTTACCTATTGCGGTAGCATATAGCGAATTGGACACTGGAAAGTTTATAAAAGTAAATGATTTATTTTGTGAAATGACCGGTTATGCACGAGAAGAAATAATTGGTAAAACTTCTCTTGAATTTAATATGTGGAAGTATCCGGAAGAACGGATCGCGATTAGTAATGAATTACGTGAAAAAGGTAAAGTATTAAATAGAGAGTTTACCATATTACATAAAAATGGTGAAACACGTCATGGTTTATTTTCTGCAGAAATAACTCCAAATAATACATTTTTAAGTTTTGGTATAGATATTACTAAACAAATAGAAAAAGAACAATACTATGAAGATTTAGTTGAACTTTTGCCAATCGGAATGGCAGTTTATAGTTTAAAAACAAAACAAAAATTATTTTCCAACAAACAAGCGAGAAAAATGATAAATCGTCCATTGGACGATGATAAACCTGAAAGTGTTTTTGAATCCGTCCATCCTGATTCTATTGAGGAAGGAAAACGGCGAATAAAGGAATTACAAGAAAAAGGATATTGTCCAGCGAGTAGAATGAAATTTTTATCACATGATAAAAAAGAAGCTATTGAAATGGAAGTGATTTCTAAATTAATAACTTATAAGAATCAAAAAGCAAGTATGGTTTTGTTCAATGATATAAGTGAAAAACTAAAACTTGAATCTCTTGAAAGACAATATAAAGATTTAGTGGAACTTTTACCATCTTCAATCATAGTTTACAATATAAAAAGTATGGAGATTGTTTTCGCCAATCCTGCTGCATGTCAATTAATTGGAGCTGACAATTATAAAGATTTGGTTGGCGACAAAGTAATGGATTATGTTCATCCTGATTATAGAAGTGTTGTTAAAGGAAGAATAAAAAATATGATAGAAACAGGAGAAACTAATGAACCGTTAGACGAAAAATTCTTTAAAAAAGATGGTAGTATCATAGATGTTGAAGTTGTTGCTAAACCAATAATATATAAAAATAAACAATCTATACTTGTAATTTTTTATGATATATCAGAAAAATTAAATCTTGAAGAACAATTACGACAAGCTGCTAAATTGGAAGCTATTGGTTTATTAGCGGGTGGAGTTGCTCACGATTTCAATAACATTCTTACCGTTATTCGTGGTCACACTGAACTTCTTATTAGGAGAAGTCAAAAATGTCCTGAAACAGAACCACATATATATTTACAAACAAAATTAGAAAAAATAGATAATGCGGCTGATAGAGCCGAGGCACTTACAAAACAACTTCTTGCTTTTAGTAGAAAACAAATTTTGACGCCAGAAGTTGTTAACTTAAATAACATTCTTGAAAATGAAATAAAAGTTTTGGCGACACTGATAAGAGAAGATATAGAAATCGCTAAACATCTTGATCCTGATTTGGGTAATTGTTTTGTTGATGTCAATCAAATTAGTTTGGTTATGATGAATATGATAATCAATGCTCGGGATGCTATACCTGAACAAGATGTAGGATTGATTAGACTTGAGACAAAAAATATATATTTTGATGAAGATCACGTTGAACGAAAACAAAAGATGATTGATAAAGGTCGTTACATAATGTTTTCTGTTACGGATGATGGTGTTGGAATGGATATGGCGACAAAAGAAAGAATCTTTGAACCATTTTTTACGACAAAAGAAATGGGTAAGGGAGTTGGTTTAGGATTGTCTACGGCGTATGGAATAATAAAACAAAGTGGTGGTTTTGTTTGGGTATATAGTGAGATTGGACAAGGAACGGCGTTCAAGGTATATTTGCCAAGAGTGGATAGAGAGACAAAAAACGAAATACAAATAAATGGAGAGATATTAGATTATAGTGGAAATGAATCATTGTTATTAGTAGAAGATGAAAAAGAAGTTCGTCTATTACTTTGTGACGCGTTAAGAGATATGGGATATAAAGTTATTTGTGCGTCCAATGGTATTGAAGCTATAGAAGTGATGAAAAATAATCAAACAAAAATAAATATGTTGGTGACTGATGTCGTGATGCCGAGAATGGACGGTAGAGAACTTGCGATCCAGTTAAGTGATTTTATACCAAATCTAAAAGTTTTGTATATGTCCGGTTACACCGATAACACAATAGTTCATCGTGGGGTATTAGATCCTGGAACTAATTTTATTCAGAAACCTGTGACGCCGACATCATTGGCGAGAAAGATAAGAGAAATATTAGATGGAACTTAATTAAAATTGAGTAGTATAAAGGTTATATAGGTGAAAGGAAAAGGTTATGGATCAAATTATTGAATGTTATAGAATAGTTGAAGTTATTAATGGTGAATATCATACTTTATTTCATGGGATTAAAGGTAAAAATGAACGTGGTTCAAGGAAATTAGAAGTTGGTAAATGGTTATCTGCTGACAGGAAAACAGTCAAAGATGGTTCTTGTGCTACATATTATGAATCAGGTTTCCATGTACTAAAAACTAAAGAACAATGTGACGAATTTCTACAAAAAATGTTTAGAGTTCCGAAAGATCGTAGAGTAATTAAAGTGTTAGCTAAAAGACTTCATCCCAAATCTCATAGTCGCCATGAAGTTTATTTGGCAGACGAAATGTTTATTCCAAATCAGGAGGTATAATATGGAACAAGCCGTATTACAAGTAGCCGTTGAAGATTTAGAACAAAAACGAGTTGATTTAAATCAACAAGTTATTAAAATCGAAAAGGCTATTAAAGCGCTTCAGGAAATATGTGAACATGAATTTGAACCTGATGGGCGAGATTCACATCACAGTTATGAGAAATGTAAATATTGTGGAGTAACACAAAAAGCATAGAAAGGAAAAAATGTTATGAGTGAGACTGTAAAAATTAAGAATCGCGAGTATGTGAAAAGTCAAGACTTAGAAGTATTAGCGGACAAGGTTATGCACGACAAAAATATGGGCATCGAAAATGTTAGGATAAAGTATTTGTTGGTATATCCATTTATCAATAAGTTTACGGCTGGTCATTGTTCAAGGGCGAATAACTTATTGAAAGTATTTGGTAATTGTGATTATGTTATTCAAATGTCCGGTGATTTGTGGGATCAACTTGACGATGAAACACGAGAAATTTTGATGTATCATGAATTGTTACACGTTCATCCAGTTATGAATGAAAAGACCGGTGAATGGGATTACAAACTTCGTGATCATGATGTTCAAGATTTTTATACCATTATTCAAAAACACGGTATTGATTGGTTTGGAAATCTCAAAACTCAATTCTCAAGTGTTTATGATATTGAACCAGCTAAATTAGATAGATTTGGTTTATAGGAGGCGAAATGAGTAAAGATGATAAATGTCCGACGGATTATAGAAATTTTAGTGGACACAATGAAATATTCAATCCTTATCAACGTCAAGGAAATTGTGAAATAAGTAATCCAAATCATGATATTGAAAAACGGCTTACAAGAGAAATTATAAGGGTAATAGTCGAAGCCCTTGATATTAGTTGGAGAGACAGGGATCAATTTCAACGATTATTATATTCAACAATTCATAGTGAAGTAGAAAAACTTCTTAGACAATATCAAGATTTTAGTGTTGATTATGTCGCGAAAGAAATGAATAGTCGTTTGGATATGAATGAGGAAGTTGAGTTTAGTCATGCGCTTCATGCGAAGTTGAGTAACTTTTTTGAAGTATTTAAGGAATGGAAAGAGAAAGCCGATCAGCTTGATGGTGGTCCTGGTGAAACTAAAGAAGTCAAAAAATGATAACAGAGATATTATGGATTGTAGTCGCAATCTTATTTATGGTTATGTTAGTCTTTGTTGGTTTTGTCGTATACTATCAATTTCAAATAAGTAAAATTCGTAAAATTACTAAAGAAATTGATGTTGTATCGGCGACATATTATGAAATTCTTGAAGCGTTAAATGAAATAAAGAAAGCGGTAAACAAGATAAAATAAAATTTCACTTATATTTATATATAGAGAATATCAGGAGAAATTTTATGAAGTTTACAGTTGGCAAACTTGTTTGGGGATTGTCTATTACTCTTTTTTTACTTTTCGCCTATGGTCAAGGTACACTCGATAAGGCATATAATGTTGTCTTTGGTGAATTCATTACAAAAGAACATCATACAAAAAGTGCTGAGAGACCTGAAGTAGCTGAGGAATCTGTCGAAGAACCCGCTATAGCGGAATCTGTTCCTGAAAATATGGACGAATTTGATACTGAATTGTATTTACAAATGGAATTGTTGAAATATAGAATACAAGAATTAGAGGAAGATTACGAGAAGTTAGAAGCAGAATTGAAAGCTTCTCATACGGAAAATAATGCGAATAAAGAGGGAACGATGGATAGTATATTAGCAATAGTTACAACATTGTTACCTGTAATAATTCCATATTTTACAAGAAAGAGTCATGATAAGGAAATAACCGTCTTTAAGAAAGAGGTAAAGAAATGAAAAAGTCATTGATAATCATATTGATACTTTTATTTGTGGGATCATTGTTTTCTGGCGAGTCGCCCCTTCCTAAAATAAAAAGTGGAGTATATGATATAGAATATCGTAAAGGAAAAACCATATTTGTAGATTTTCTTTATGAAGTAGAGATACAAGGAAAGAGTAAACCATATAATGCGTGGTTAGTGGTTTATATGTATGATAAAGAGGGAAATGAGATAGAATCTTTTGGAAAGGAAATAAAAATCAAGCCAAAAGAGTTACAAAAATTTTATGGTAAAAGAATGATGTTGATCAAGGTTGTTAATGAATTAGATAAAGTAGTTTTTGATTTGGGGATTTATCAAAAGAAATATTAACGGAGAAAGAAGGTGTTTAGATGGATTTTAGAACACAGAACATATACCTTGATTATCATTTTAGTCGTTGGTTGGTTTTTATATACAGGGTACACGAATGTCTGGGAGCCTGCAGCGATAGCAGCTGATGCTAAAGAAGCAGCAGGCGAAAGTGTTGAGTTTGGGAAAGAATTGTTGAAGTTCTTAGCTCAAAAAGATATATTGGATATGTTGAAAACACTTTTACCTATTCTTATTCCTATATTTTTATATAAGAAGAAAAAGAATATGGACACACAGGTAAAACAAAATACAAATTATGTAGTTCGTGAAAAGATGGGTATTGCAGATCGTAGGAAAAATGAGACACCCGCTCAAGCAAAGGCGAAACAAGCAAAATATAATAGACGTACAAATGATAAAACGAAAACGGTAAAAAAAGCCAAAAAATAACTTGACAACGTTATTTTATTTTCGTATATTTATATATGAAAATTATGGAGAATTCAATGAAACTAAAAGACAAGTTAGTAGAAAAAAATGTAATTGAAGAAATGTATCCATTAGTTTCTAAAATGTTTTTGACGAGACTTCCTGTATATCAGCAAGTTGGTCGAGTTGAGTCAATGAAACAAACGAATAGGACGGTTCGATTAGAGGGTATTGGTAAGAATGGTGGATATATTGTTGAGTTGAAACGTCATGTAAGAGTAGGTTGGAAAGGTAAAACTCCCATTTTATTGACTTCAAAAAAGGCGAAATGGGAAGTAGTATCATTTAAGTTGGTGAAATAGAATGTCTATAAAACTTAAATCATTATTGGAAGGTAAAACAACACTTAAAGATATTGAAAAGTGGTTTGAAGATAATAAAAAACGGCTATCTTTGAAAAAGTTTGTAGATGAAATTAACAAAATGAAAGATGTTAAAGCCGAAGTTAGAGATATGACTTATGATTCGCCAAGTAGAGCCGGTTCAAGAGTAGTTGATAGAAGTAAAGTTAAAGGATTGGATATTTGGTATAAAAGAAATCATTTTAGAGCTCATACAAAAAGCTATGATCCAATAGGCAATCGTAGTTTAATTAGAGCTGCTTTACGTTTTTTAGAAGAACCGTGGTAAGTAATGTCGGTGTGCCCGAGTCTGGTCTAAGGGGCTGGTCTGCAAAACCAGCAAAAGGGGAAACCCTGTCGCAGGTTCAAATCCTGTCACCGACTCAAATTTATTATGTGGAGAAAGTAAATGACTAAACGCGAAATTATACGTAAAAAAATGAATCATTTTATGGATATGTGGAGAGTCGCCATGCAAAGTGGGGATGATAGACGAAAAATTATTCAACATCGTCGTGACTTTAATCAATTAAAAAGTGAATATTTTAAAGACAACGGCGAAGAAAGAGACAAGGAAATTTTAGAAGATATGGACGATATGATTGTTGAACTAAATGACTTATATGGAGAATAAGAATGTCGATAAAGATGAAAAAATTAGTAGAGAAAATTGATTTAGATGAATATCCTGCTGATTTAGATAATTATATTGGTAAAAAAGTTAATAACAAAAAAATTGATGGTTGGGAAGCTGAATGGGATTCCAGGGACGGACTTGTATACTGGCATAGTGATAGAAAAGGTTCGCCAGAAGATGATTGGATAATAATTGCTTCCGCGGGATATGATTATCCGCCAATTAATTTTTTATTTGATGTATTAGATGGAAGTCATGATCCTGTTGTTAAGAAAAAAATTCCGTATAAACCATCAAATTTAGAAAAAGATTTTAAATTATATGTAAAATATTTAAAACAAGTAATAAAGTTAGCAGAAAAGAAAATGAAATAATATATGGAGAGTTGACAGAGTCAGGTAATGTACCCGGTTGCTACCCGGAGGTTGTCCTTTGGACACACAGGTTCGAATCCTGTACTCTCCGCTCATAGCATCAGGTCTATTCATCATACTAAGCGGGAGTAGGTGGTGATCAAGAGTTGATGTTTTTAAACTCCCGCCACTTTGGAAGATTGGCAGAGTCTGGTAATGCACCGGTTTTGAAAACCGAGGTCTACCTTTGGTAGCGTGGGTTCGAATCCTACATCTTCCGCTTAGTTATGTACAAATCAACGCAAGGGGGTTATATGGCAGATGATAATTTAGATGATTTTACACAAGAACTTGATAAAACATTTGATCCAATAATTGAGGAAGAAAAGAATAAAGCCGCAGCAACACAAGCGAAAAAAACAATAGAAAAGGCTGTAGGGAAAACTAAAAAAGTTGATCCTGTAAAGATAGGAAATGTAAACCTAAAAGAGTTTGATTGGGAAGGTAAAGAAAAGAAAAAGTTAACTATTATAGGTCGTATTGCTACTACATTTTCACTTATAGGGATTGTATTATGTGGATTAAAAGTGATATGGTGTTGGCCAGTATGGATAGTATCAAACTTTTTTTGGATTTATTGGGCGATAAAAAAGAAAGTATGGTCACAAGTCATTTTGTGGGTCGCCTTTTTATTATTAAATGTATTTAGTTGGTATATGTGGTATTTAAACTAAGGAGAAAGTTATGGAATTTGGAAAGACATTGGAAGTTTGGTGGTCGTTTGTATGGAGATATATTGTATTTGCTTTTGGAGCGGGATTTATTATAGGTTTATTAGTTTTTGCTCTTGGTGGAGATACGAGTAAAATAAATACCGATTTATTGAGTAATATTTTAGCGTTTCCGATATCATTATTTGTATTTCATCTTATATTGAAAAAGTATTTTGGAAAAAAAGAGGAAACAAAATAACTTATATATTTATATGTAAATATGGAGAGGTTTATTGAGTGATATATTTTTATGTGAATATGTAGGTTGTAAACATTATAAAAATTATGGTAGGAAATATGTTAGGGTTGTCGCCGAAGATAGCGATATTCCGATTTGTGGTTATTGTGAATGTGAAATGGTATATTCATATTCCGAACCAGCAGATTATAGTAAACCAACAATGTTAATGAATAAGAATGAAAAGAGGTTAAACAATGAGTAAAGGTGATAAACCGAGACCGATGAATGTTACATATGATGAATATGTGGATAATTGGGAAAAGGCTTTTGGTAAAAAAGATAAATATGAAACTGTTACGGTGGAAATTGAAGGTGAAACTCCACTTATGGATAATAGTGACGCGATGGATAAAATGATTGGTGATTATATAGAAGCAGTTTCGGACAAAAAAGAGAAAATGCCACAAATTAAAAATGATGTTGAATTACGAAATGATAATTCATTGGAAGTTGAAATTGAAAGGATGAAAACAAATCACGCTTAATGGAAATAATATTATCATTAGTGGTAGGCGGAATTCTTGGAGTGTTTATAATTTCCGGTATGGCAACGTTATATATTATGTTAAGTGAATAAGGTCACACATAAAATATAAACCTATACAGGAGAAATTAAATGATAGGTGTAATAGTAAAAATAAGTGTTGATACGTGGCTGACTACACACGATATATCAGAATGGACGGATGCTCATAATACACAATATGAAAAAATAAGAAAAGTTTTTCATGCTGATTTGCCGGGATTTAGAGGATATGAAATTGGTCTTGAAGAAATCAAAATAATGTTTGATACAATGACACAAGCGAATCATTTATTGGATTTAATCAATACTCATATTCCATTGATCAATGATTTTTGTACTACAAAAAGAGTAGTCACTTTAAACCAAAAAACACATCCGTACCGTTTGATGTTGAAATAAAATATTGGAGAGTTGACAGAGTGGTAATGTGCCCGCTTGGAAAGCGGAGGCCGGGGTTTCCCTGCATAGGTTCAATCCCTATACTCTCCGCACTCAAACGAGAAAAGGTCATTGATAATGAGGCGAATAGAAGTCAATGACTATATGGAAGATTGACAGAGTGGTAATGTGCCGGTTTCGAAAACCGAGGCTTCCCTTTGGGATCAAAGGTTCAATCCCTTTATCTTCCGCTAAACCGGAGAAATACATTGAATGAGAAAAAAGATGCCGTAGAAATGTTAGATCAACTTGAATCAACTATTAATCGTCTTGAAGAAACTTATGGTGGTCGATTGATTCAAAGTGATGAACTTACCCATATATTTCCTGAATTAGCAAGATGGTTGAAAGCTATCATTGCTCGTTTCGAAAAAGCCGCTTTAATATTTTATCACAAAGATACAAAAAGAGTTGTGATAAAACTATTCACTGAAACACATACTTATAGTATTAGTGCTCGCCGTAAAGATAGAAAAAATAAAGGTGAAAAAGATTTAGGTTATCTTGGTTGTCAAGCATCTACTCGTAAGCCGCGAGTTGGGGAAAATTGGACACGGGGTACTGATTTAGCTGATGGTATTTATTCTGAACAAACATGGATAAATATATTATGTGACATTGTTGGTTATGAAATGAAACCATTGGATATAGAAATTTAAAAAAACAGTTGACAAATAGGAAATATTTTAGTATATTATAGAAACACATAAATGAACGAAAGGATTATTAGCAATGTTTGGAACAATTCTTGTTGGATTAGCACTTGTAGGATTTTTAGTCGCGTTACATCACGTAGTTAAAAAGAGTGTGACATATTTTATTTTAAAAGATATAGATTATAGATTAAAACATAAATAAAAGGTTGTGTATGAATATAAGATTTATTGTAGTCAATGTAGCTATGGCTACTGATCAAGGTTTTATGAGCAAAATTGATGTACCATTTAGTTGTATATCAATAGTGTCGCCGGAACATCCACAATATGAAGTGGTGAAAAATCCACTTATGAAAGATGTTTTGTATCTTCGATTTCATGATGAACGGGCAGACGGTACAATTTCATCATTTTATGAGGTAGTTAAACCAAAACAAATTGATGATAGTGATGCTCGAAAAATCATTGAGTTTGGATTGAAAAATAAAAAACACAAAAACTTTATGATTCATTGTGAGGCAGGTTTGTCACGGTCGCCTGCTGTCGCTCTGGCGTTGTCGGAGATATTGAATATAGACAAGAAAACACCTGGAGTTTATGTAGAAACTTTGTATGATATAAATCATCATAATTATGATGTGAAGAAATTAATCCTTGACACATATTATAGAGAGTATTATAGTTTTGATATGGTCAATGTAGAAATACCAAAAGAGTAATTATTTCTGGATAGTCGCTCTACGGAGAGGAAGCTCAGGACATCGCTGCTTAAGATGGGAGACGAAAGTCGTTTGTACCACTGAGGATGCAACTCAAAATAGCTTAGACGGTGAGCGGGTCGATAATAGCAAGGTTGAGGCCACATAAAGATAAATGACTATCTTAAACGACAGAATCCTGGCTACAGGAAATAATTACTTTTTTAAGAGGTTATTAAAAAAATGAAAACCTTTATATTTATTATAAAGGGGAAAATTATATGGAATCAAGATCTGAAAAAATGAAAAGGTTATGGGCCGATCCGGAATATAGAGAAAAAATGCAACGTAGTCAAAAAAACAAAAAACCCTTTTCAGAAGAACATAAAAAGAATCTATCTAATGCGTTATCCGGAAAATCAAAAACCGAATCTCACAAAAAAAATATAACAAATGCAAAGATAGGAAAAAAGTTAAGTCAAGAACACAAAAACTCTATAAGTAAAACTCTTAAAGAAAAATGGAAAGATAAAAATTTTTATGATAAAATGAAAAAATCAATGATATGGAACAATTCAGATGTTCGTTGGCAAAAAGGAAGATCATCAAAAGCTGAAATAGAAATAATAAATATATTAACAAAAAATAAAATACAAGTTGAAAAACAAAAACATATTGAAAAGTATTTTGTAGATATATTTGTACCTAACAAAAATATAATTGTAGAATATAATGGAGATTACTGGCATGCTAATCCAAATGTATATGATAAAAATCATTTGATAACAAAAAACAAAAAGAAAATTAAAGCAAAAGAAATATGGAAATATGATAAAGAAAAAAAACAACTATTAGAATCAATGGGATTTAACGTTATTGTTATTTGGGAAAAAGATTATCGTAAAAATAAAGAAACAATAATAAATGGATTATTAGAATTATTATCTTAAATAAAGGAAAAGGTTATGGAAACAATTCAAAATGAAATCTTAGAAAGTTTAAAAAAGATGGAATTGGGTATGGCGAAAACGAGATTAAATTTCTTGTTAAGACGTGGAGACTTGAAAAAGAAAACACGTAAGTTACTTGAAAAATATCTTGAAACTTTAAATGAAACGGAAAAATATTTTTACGAGAAAATTGAGAAATCTTTATGAAAATTAGATTAATAGGCGATGTACATGGAAAATTTCACGCCTATTTGGAAAGAATAAAAGATGCAGAATATTCTATTCAATTAGGTGACTTCGGCTTCGCCAAACATTGGTATTCACTTGTTACTAATAAGGTAAATCCATATAACCATAAAATTATTCCAGGTAATCACGACGATTACAAAGGCCTAAGAGAACAATATACTTTTGGGAAAGGTTATGGTGAAGTTGAGTTCAATGGATTTAAATTCTTCTTTGTCAGGGGAGCCTGGTCAATAGATTGGTCTTGGCGTATCCCTGGCGTCTCCTGGTGGGAAGAAGAGCAACTGTCCTATAACGAGTTGATGGATGCTATTGCGGATTATGAAAGAGTCAAGCCCGATATAATGCTGACACACGAATGTCCGAGAATCGGAATTGAACAAATCTTTAAGAAAGAGTTCATAAACGATGGTACAGGAAATAGAACTTCTACAGCATTGAATCAAATGTTTGAGATTCATAAACCTAAAATTTGGTTTTATGGTCACTGGCATATGTCAAGAGTGGACAACCTTTTGGGATGTGAGTTCGTTTGTTTAGATGAACTTGATCATATAGATTATGAAATTGAAGATGGAATTGGAAATGATATTGATTGGAACATAGTAAAGATAAAGGAACAAATACGGAAAATCTATAATAAAAGGAAACCGCTACGATGGTGAAAAAAATAAAAACATGGATGAATTTTATAAAAATTTCATATTATATGTTAAAGTTCGCGTATCAAGTGGGAAGTTCCAGCGACACTAAAGCAAGGATGTTGTTAACAAGTGCTCGTTGGAACATTTCACATAGTAACAACAATGAAGATGTAAAGAAACAACTTTTAGATTTTATAGACACAATGGAGAAAACGAGATTTCCAGATGAAACAAATAATATTCAGGAAACTTAAAGAGCCTTTTGGAGAGTTTAGTAATTTTTATCCTATAACGATTACTATTGATGGTCGAGATTATAAAAGTACAGAACACTATTATCAATCTAAGAAATATGAAGGCACTGAATGGGAAGAATACATACGAAATCAAGATAAGCCAGGTGGTGCTGCACATGAGGGTCGTAGAGACGATTTACCTTTGAGAAGTGATTGGAATGAAGTAAAGTTATTAGTTATGAGGCGAGCCCTTGTGGCGAAATTCAAAAAGATAGATCGTATGAGAAATCTTTTATTGTCTACCGGAAATGCAGAAATAGTTGAGTACAGTAAAACAGATTATTTTTGGGGTAGAAATGAAGATGGAGCGGGCTATAATATGTTAGGAAAACTTTTAATGGAGTTGCGAGAGGAAATAAAAGTAGAGGAAGAAAGAAAAAATAAGTTTTTTTAAAAAAGCCTTTGACAAATACGGTTTTATTTCGTAGATTTACTAAACATATAAAAACAAGGAGATTTACATGAAAAGAATGTCTTTTAGTTGTGGTGATAAGGTAAGTATTCAAGGTAAGATTCGTATGGAAAGTGCTATTGTATGTCAAAGTATTGACACTACAAATGAAAAGATGAAAGTTCGTATCGTAATGGAAGATGGTAAAGTAGTTGAAAAGCCCGTAGGGAAATTAACTAAAAGATAAAAAGAAAAGGGGTGTTTATGTATGGAATTGATGAAAATAGTGTAATCAAAGGTTTTAGTACGGCTTGTTTTATAGCCATGGCGGTTTTACTTTTGATTACACTTGGTCTTGAGGTATTTGGCGAAAATGGTCTATGGTTAGCATATAGAGCATTTGAGTTTGCTCTTTATGGTATTTTCGCCTTGGGATTATACAAGATTATTTTATTGTTGTCGCAGTTAATTGGTGAAATGAAGTTTTTTCGGCAACATTATATACAAAAAGATACAAAGACCGCAAAGGTTTTAGAAAGAGGGGAAGATGGGTAAAAAGATTTATATTATATGTAGTGTTCGTGAGGCGACAGACGAAGTAAGAGAAAAGTTAGAATCATATACAAAAAAGTTAATTTGTGATGGTCATGAAGTTCATTTGCCCCACATACATACAAATCAAGATAATACGAGTATAGGTATTTGTGATGAAAATGTAGAAGCAATAAAATGGGCTGATGAAATTCATATCTTTTTTGATTCAACTTCAACTGGTAGTCATTTTGATATGGGAGCTGCGTTTGTACTCGGAAAGCCGATCAAACTTATTGAAAATGAATCATATGAACCATATGATGAAAATGGTAAATATTTAAAATCTTTCCCACATATGCTTAAAGAGTGGGATGTAAGAAGTAATTTTGGAAATAAATAAAGGAACAAAAAATGAACAGACAATTCGTTAAACACGATGGTACTAAAATTCCAGATGTATTGGAATACATGAAAGATTACATGAGTGACGCTAATGGTCAAATTCAATATGAAATTTTTGTTGGATGTGATTCTCAAGTGAACAGTAAAAGTACGATTTATTCTGTAGTTATTGGAATGCACCGTATGGTAGATGGAGTTGGACGTGGAGTACACATTATTCACACAAGAGAACGAGACGATAAACTTGGCGAAGATAAAGGTGGCATCTTCAAGAGATTGTGGAATGAAGTTGAACGTATTGTCGAAACCGCGTTGTTCTTGAGCGAAAACGGAATTAATATTGATGATATTGGAACACACGTTGATGCTAACGTGAAGAAACAATACGCATCCAATATGATTTACGATTCTGCTATTGGTTACTTGAATTCTTTGGGATTCAAGGTAGAGGGTAAACCATACGCTTGGGCAGCAACATATGCTGCAAATCGTTATTGCCGATAAAAAATGTGACGGGCGTAACAGTTCGTCACTTTTTTCTCATAAAGATTATATTTATTTTATATCTCATATTTATTAATAGGTATATATACGAATAGGTTTATAGTTGAGAATCACAATGAACTATGTGGAGAAAGGGAATGGCGAAATTGGTGTTAATAATTGACGACGAACAAGAATTGGTCGAGTATTTACAAGAAATATTAGAATCACTTGAGTTAGGAATTGAGGTTATTGTCGCCTTAGGTGGCGTTGAGGGAATAGAAAAGGTCGAAAAGAATATAGATGAATTGGATTTGGTATTTGTCGATATGATGATGCCAGATGTAAATGGAATGGTTGTATATGAAAAGATAAGAGAATTATCAAATGATTTGAGGGTAATTTTTATGAGTGGATTTCCACTTGCAGAATTGTCCAATGATCCTTATGTTTTTTTCTTACACAAAAGATTTGGGATAAATGACGTAGAAAACGTATTGGAGAAAATTTCACAAGTTGAGTAGGTTATGGATCATTCCTTTAGAAAATATATGTTGGTACAAATAAAGAAAATCGACATCGAAAAATGGTGCGAAGGTGTTAGAATAGATGCTGATCCTGGTGTTGAGTTTGTATTGAATTGGATAAAAGAAAACGGAGCGACATTCAAAGAATTGTGGAAGAAGTCTTGTTGTAAAGATTGTATTCACGGTTATAGATGTGGTCACGAAGTAGTTGAGGAATGTGAATTGTTTGATAATGGAAATGGCCAGATGGCGGAATAGGCAGACGCGCAACGTTGAGGGCGTTGTGGGAGAAATCTCGTGCGAGTTCAAGTCTCGCTCTGGTCACAAAAAACAGTTGACAAAGGTTATTTTATTTCGTATATTATGAGTAAAACAAGATATTTTAGTGTTAATGTAGCGGAAGTAAGTAAATTATATGATCCACAAGATTATGTAACGCCGACTTTGGCGATGATAGGAAAGATAATGTCAAAACAAATGAATTTTCTTGATGCTCGTGAATGTGTAGACGAAATATATATGAAAAGAGGTTATGTTCCTGCCTGTGATTTTATTGATATGTTGAGTGGATATGATTTGATTACTCTTGATGATAGGACAACATTAAAGGAATATATTAGAGTTATCGAGGAAGCAAAAATTGAAGCAAAACGACAAAAGAAACTTGCAAATAAATATAGAAAAATCTGAAAAAGTTGGGAACTTTTTCTGCCGGGCGTAGTAAAACTTACTAACGGGGCCAGGGAACAGCTTACCTAAACAAAAGAAAGGGTTATATTTATGGAAGATGGACAATGTATATTATTTGTTATTGCTACAATAATTATATCAATCTGTATCGGACATATATTTACAGCAGTATTTGGATGGTTGACATTTGGAGTATTACTAATTATTATGGTCATTTTAGATCGTATATGGACTACAAGAGAGAAGAAAAGAAAAGGTGTAATGTAAATGGCGAAAAGTAAAGAACAAAAGAAAAAAGAAGCATTAGAACGAGCAAAAGAACGAGTTAAAATATCCGCAGCTCAGAAATTAGATCAACTTGATTTCAAATATGGTAAAGGTAAAGGGGCTCAGAAAGAACGGAAAAGACTTCAAAAATTAATTGATAATGCGGGTGATTTGAGAGATATGATTGAAGATGCTATTTTAAAAGATTCAAAAAGTGGTAAGAAAAAATTCAAAGTAAAAAAGGGTCAAGACCCGTTAAAAGAAAAAAAGAAAGCTCGTAGAGCAGCAAAACGAAACAAGTAAAAGGAGAATGGTTATGTTATTAGGTATTGTTTTAATCGTAAACACATTTTTATTGTTTTTAGCAGCGTATTTTTGGAATAAAAAAGGCGTTGCTAACAACTTGATAAAATTTTTTATGTGGGTAGCTTTTGTAGTAAATCTTTTAGTTACTCTAAACTATTACGGCGTCCTGTTATTCGGTAAACTTCCATTGGTATAATGAGTGAGGATCGAGAAAAATTCTATCTTGATGAAAATGAAAAAGAGGTAGAAATTAAAAGACAAGTTCATTTGAAACATGATCAACAGGTAGCCGATATTTGGGGTAATATGTTATGTGGTATTGTAGGTGGTATGGGCGGATTAAAATTAGATGAACTTGCTGAAGAATTAGGATGTGAAGATGATCTTGTAAAATTATTTGAAGAATATGTATCAAAACCGAAACAAGGCGTAAATAATAAAAATAACAGTTGACATTTATACTTTAATTTTGTATATTGGTGTATAAATGAATGGAGAAATAACGTGAAATTGAACTTACAAAAAATATTGAAAATACGGTCTTTAGATGATTTACGTAAAGACCCGTTCAACTTGCATATTAATGCTAAGGATAACTTAGTTATATTCAAGTATAATCAGTTTAATTCCGATTTCTCTAACAAGATTGTAAAAGAATCTCGTGGTATCATATTAGAAAAGGGAACTTGGAATATAGTTGCGCATCCATTTGATAAGTTTTTCAACTACGGTGAAATATATGCTTACAATTTGATATTAGATGATTCTTATGTAGTTGAAAAGGTAGATGGTTCTATTATAAAAGTATATTTTTATGATGGTGAATGGAGAGTAGCAACTAATGGAACTATTGATGCTGATGATGCGTCTAATATGGATGGAATTTCTTTTTCCAAGATTTTCTTTGATGTAGTTTCTAAAGAAGATTTTGAAAAGTTAACTGCGGAATTTTCGCCAAATTTGACTTATATGTTTGAGTTGGTACATCCATCAAATCAAATAGTAGTTGATTATGAAGGCGTAAAAGAGTTAGTTTTCATTGGTTTAAAAGAAAACGATGGTGAATTACGTGACTTTAATATATTCCATAAATCCATAAAGAAGAAATACGAAAAGATGTTCAAGGGATATTCTATACGTTTTCCAAGATTGTTTGATTTGAAAGATGTTAAGGATGTTTCCGAATTATCTGAAATTGCTGATAAAGAGAATGAAAAGGGAAATGGATTTGAGGGATTTATAGTTGTTCAGTTCAAAGATGATTTAGTAGTTGGTCGAGTAAAAGTTAAGTCGCCAAAGTATGTTCATTTACACCATGTAGCTACTGGCGAGGGTGTGACTAACAACTTGGTAGGTGTTTTATTGGACAACGAGGAAGAAGAATTTGAAGTATATTTGGACAAGTTACCTGATTCCGTAAAAGAAGAATATAAGTTGTTGAAAAAAAGGTATTTTGAATTGATTGAATATTTATCTAAAGAGGGTGAGTATTATAGAAAAAGAGCGCCTGAAATGTCTCGTAAAGAGTTAGCGTTAGAGATACAAGATAAAATCAAACGTGATCGAGTTGGATTTATTTTCACTATGGTAGATAAACCTGAATTAAAGGCGATAGATGTAATACATGGATTGTACGAACAAAAGGGATTAAAACGAATAAAAAATTTATTGGTAGAGAAAATAAATGGCAAAGGACACTAAATTTGAAATAGACTATCAAAGGGTATTAATCACAATGAGTCTTCTGAAAGCCGTAGAGGACTCTGATTATACCCAAAAACATTCTTTAAGGGTTGGTAGGATTGTTAAGATGGTCGCCCAAGAGTTGGGTTTAGACTTGAAAACCGCGAACCTGGTAACACGTGCAGCGTATTATCATGATGTGGGAAAAATCAAGATACCAAAGGGTATTTTATTTAAACCCGGTAAATTAACTGGCGAAGAATATGAGAGTATCAAACAACATCCATCAGACAGTGCTACGATTTTACGGTCACTTGGTATGGATGCTGAAGCTGAGATAGTTGAGCAACATCATGAGAAGTTGAATGGTACAGGTTATCCAAATGGTTTAAAGGGAACGGAGTTCAACGGGCTCGCCCAGATATTAGCGATAGTTGATGTTTATGATGCTATGACGCAGGATCGCCCATATCGAAAGGGTTTTGATCCAAAGAATGTTATTACTCATATGTATGCGAGAGCAGGAAAAGAGTATGAGTTGTTTATTTTACAAGCGTTACATAAGGTATTAGAAAAGGAAAAAATATTGAAAAAAACACTTGACATTTAGTAAAAAGTTTTGTAACTTATAGGTAAGAAAAGAGGTTATTATGGCACAACAAAGTTTAAAAAACATATTGGTTGAAACTTGGTTATGTTCACGGGCGATTGTTCGTGAATATCCACAACGTAGAATTGTTACTAATGCTACTTATATAGAGGAATGGAAAAGAGCGTTACGTGAATATGATATTACCGCTAAGGTTGTAAACGCTTTAGAGGGCGTTCCACAAGGTTTGAACCATCACCCTGAGTTTGATGCTTTTTATCACACTTATTATGTAGTAATGGCTGTATGGAAATTAAAACGTCCTGATTTGTTAGAAGCAGCTTTTTTACATGATTATGGTAAGGGAACTAAGACTAATGTAGGTAATGATCGTATATATGCTTTTGGACATCCAAAAGAATCTATAAAGTATTTAGAATCTATAAAAAATAGAATCAAACATTATGATTTAACTTATCGTATGATTGATAAACATATGGATTTGAATCCGGGTCACAAGAAGTTACAAGATGATCCCGATTTAGATGATTTTATTACCGCTGACAAGGTTATATCCAAACAATTATATTTGAAAGAATCCGATTGGTCTGATAGGTTGAAAAACGTTATCAAAGAAAAGTGGGTATATTTCAAACAAAGACATTCCAGTAAAAAGGTATATGTAATGGTTGGAATATCTGGTTCAGGTAAATCTCGTTATTTAAAAAATGTTGATCCAAAATACATTGTTTCGCCAGACGATATTCGTAGAGAGTTGACCGGTGATGTTTCCGATCAATCTATGAATGCTGAAGTTTGGCCAACCGCGAAAATAAGAATGAAAGTCGCGTTACGTAGATATGGTAAAGTGTATTTGGATGCTACCAATGTAAATAAATGGTTGAGAGTTGAGTTTATGGCTGATTTCAATGGTGCGCAAAAGATAGCCGTTGTATTTGAATCTGATGTAGAAACTTCATTAGAACGAGTAAACAAGGATATAGAAAATGGAGTTGATAGATCAGTTGTACCGGAATCAATTATCCGTAAACAATATAAATTATTCAAGAAAGGTGAACAATCTTTAAAGAGTGAGTTCAATAAGGTTATTTATGTTGAGTAAAGAGTACAAGAAATTAAGGGATTTGGGGTTAACAATCGGGCACGTGGATGTAGTTCCGCGTCCCCGATATGTTGGCGAGCATAATTGTAAAGAGGAACACTTATATACGGAGAAGTGTTTGGAGATTAAAGAGGACGACGATGGGCAGTATCTTGATTATACTATTGTATATCGTTGTCGAGTGTGTCAGGCGACATATAAAAAAGAGGTAGAGAAATGAAGTTACAAAATGTAGACGTACAACGAGCCATTGATAGTTGGTATGGAAATTTTGAACATGATATTATTCATTATTGGGAACAAGATGATACTTGGTTTGTAGTGATAAGATATTATCAAAAGGAAGAAAACAAAACATATATAGATGATTCTGTTATAAATAATGTTGAACAAAAAATCAAACTTGATTTTGTTCGTCTATTTCCGAGTTATCGTATCAAAGGTGAATATCATTTATCAGTGGACAAAACGGTGAATGTATGAAAATAATTTTAGCAATACCTGGGAGAACATATTCGAACAAGTTTTTAATGTCTTGGAGTGAAACTCTTGGTCAATTATGGAGACGAGGCATTGAGTTTCAGGTTATAAACAAGTATAGTAGTGTTGTTTATTATGCCCGTAATATGTGTTTAGGGGGCGACAATCTAAGAGGTAAGGATCAAAAGCCTTTTCAAGGTCAAGTAGATTATGATTACATGATGTGGATTGATTCGGATATAGTATGGAATCCTGAACAATTTTTTAAGTTAGTCGCCACACTTGAGGGTTATCCACAACTTGATATAGTATCTGGTTTATATAGAATGGAAGATCAAAAACACTTCGCAACAGTTGTAAATTGGGATTTGGAATTTTTTAAAAGAAGTGGTACATTCAAATTTATGAGTGTTGACGATTTAAAAGTATATGATAAAGACACATTAATTGAAGTCGCCTATACCGGTATGGGTTTTATGTTAGTACGAAAAGGTGTATTTGAAAAAGTTGGTTATCCCTGGTTTAAGCCTATATGGGAAGATATACCTTTAGATAATGGAATTATTATGACAGACTTTACGAGTGAGGATGTGGGATTTTGTAGAACGGTAATTGAAAAAGGAATGAAAATAATGGTTGATCCAAGTATAATAGTAGGTCACGAGAAAGCGATGGTATTATAATGTCGAGAGTTGATTGGATTAGAAATGAGATACGAGACGCGCGAAAGTTACGGGCGACAAAGATGAAATCATTTTGGAAGATCAATGGGCTTACGTTGATAGATTTATTAAAGAATGGTGGAAGTAAAGTTGAACGTTCAATGGCTCAAGTTGAGTTAAATGAGTTCATCAAGGTTCTTGAAAATGAAATTGAAATAATAAGAGACATCAAAAAACAAATCGATGGGAGAAAAAAGTGAAATTGGTTGATTATTTAGCTCGACGTAAACGTTACAAGGAACTTCGTCGCCAACTAAGAGTGGCGAAAGACGAATTGAGTACAACTTTAACTACATATGGTGTTTATGGTGGTACGTGGGATATGACTACAATACAAATTGCGATAGAAAGAATGACGAAACAAGAAAAAGAAATAGAAGATTTAAAAAAGGAACTTAGAGAAATTTTTAAGGAGTAAGTTATGAGTACATCAATACCAATAAACACAAAAACACATCTTGAAAAATTAGTTGAATCGGCAATTCGGTCATTGAATGCCGTAAAAACTGAACCAACTGTTGCGCTAAAGCAAGTTGAGTTAAACGCGCTTCAGGAAAAGGTCATAAAAATTGAACAACATTTAGAGGAATTGGCGAAAGGTAGGTATGTCGCCGGGAAAGGTAAGTAAATGAAACAACATTATGTAGACTTTAGATTTGAATACAAGGGATATGGTATTCATGATTCATGGTGTATAGTTCAAGTGTATACACATAAAGGAAAATGTGTAGTTGTAATGACTGAGCCCGGAGTTCCTGATACCGGAACAAGTGTAACAAATGCTTGTGAAACGATTGCTACAAAGTTATTTAATCAAGAAGATGTATTTCCAAAAGGAACAAAACCTGAAAACATTTTATGGTTCGAAACATATGCTAAAACATATGAAGATATGGAAACTGGTAGTGATGCGGTTGATCAAATTGATTTGGATTATGTAGATGGTGAATTTCGTGCTCCAACATGGACAAGAGTATATACAGATCTTGAAACAGATAAAATTTTCTTTTTAGAGAGAGCCGCGGAACTTATTGAAAATTCAGACGTATAATATTTATAGACAAGAACGAAAATATAACGGGACCGGTCGCTAGTGATTTATCACAGCGAGGTTCAAACGGCAACTCATTCTTTAGGGTTTGTTTCGTGAGCAAATTCCTATACGAAAAAAATCACGACAAGTAAATTAGTTGCCGTTTATGCTCCTTTAGTTTAATTGGAAAAATATCTGCCTCGTAAGTAGAAGTTATCAGTTCGATTCTGATAGGGAGCTCAAAAAGGTTTTACGCAGCGGACAAGGCTTTGGCGGGTGAAACAAACCGGTGGGATGCGAGTGGCTGACCTGTAAAGCCTTTTTTATTTATTTCCAAACGAGAGAAAACAATGTTAGTATGTGACGAATGTGCTCCACATTATGATATAGATAGGATTTGGTTGTTGGTATCAGCAAAACAAGTTGGTGATTGTCAAGGATGTAGAGAGTATAAACAAGTAAATTATATTCCACAAATGGTAGGGAAAACTCCTAACCATCGTGAAAAACCATATGGAGTAACGGTTGATAAATGAAATAAAGAAATCACTTATAAATCATCCTGAACTTATAAAGAAAAAGTATAGGGATAAAGATAGACCGTTATTCGGTCATTGTTATACCGCGAGTGAAGTTTATTATCATTTAGAGGGAAAAGAGAAAGGTTATAAACCTTATTGTATGGAGATTGAGGAAGGCACGCATTGGTTTCTCAGGAATCCTGAGACCGGTGACATAATCGATATAACTTGTGGTCGTAACGAGTACGATTACACAACGGCTCGCCCAGTTCCATTTATGACAAAAGAGCCTTCGAAACGGGCGAAAATAATAATGAAAGAGATTGTATGAAAAAAGTTATGTACATCGTTCCACATCTTTCAACTGGTGGAATGCCTCAATATCTATTGAGAACAATAGAACTTTTGGTTGATACATACGATATTTATATTGTTGAATATGAAAAGTTATCTGATCATTATGTGGTTCAACGAAATAAAATAATAGATTTACTTGGAGATAGTTTCTTATCACTTGATAATGATAAAGAAGTGTTATTATCTTATATAGAACAAATACAACCTGACATTATTCATTTACAAGAAGTACCTGAACTTTTTATGGATGATAAAATTGCTGAAATCGTTTATGATCATAGTAGACGATTTATGATTTTTGAAACATCACATACGGTTGAATTTAATCCACAAAAGAAAAGGTTTTATCCTGATAGATTTGTAATGGTAAGTCCGTATCAAGTGAAACAATATAACATTATAGATATACCAAAAGAGATTGTGGAATATGAAGTAAAAGAACAAGTAGGTGAAGAACGTCCGTATCCCTATATAGATATAATGAGAAATTGTAAGCATATCTTAGTGGTAGGGTTATTTACACCAAATAAGAATCAAGGATATGCGTTTGAACTGGCGCGTTATTTAGACAAGAATATAAAGGACAAAATAGTATTTGATTTTGTTGGAAATTACGCCAAGAATTTTGAGGATTATTGGAAACCTTTATGAGGATAAACCATTGAATTGTTTCATTCATGGCGAAAAAGATAACGTTGACGATTACTACGCACACTGTGACGCTGTTGTATTTCCATCGAATATAGCGGAGTGTAATCCTTTAGTTGTTAAGGAAGCTTTGAGTTGGAAGAAACCTTTATTTTTATTTAATCTTGAGTATTATGATAATCGTTTCGCCAACTATGACGATGTATATTTTCTCACGGGCGAGCCCGTATTTGACGCGATAAATATAAGACGAGTTGTATTAGGATGAAAGAGAGACTTATAGACATATACGAGAATAGTAAGAGACGTGGTACGAATGAAATGAGAGAGAGGATGAATTTTCATTTTGTAGGACAACCATTTGTAGAGATTCTCGGCGAAAAGAATAACAATGATTACGATATACTTTTATTAGATAAAGATAGAAACAATGAAATAGTAAAACATGATACAATAAAAATAAATCATTGGATAAAAGAAGATTTCAAATGGTTTATCAATTATCAAATAAGAGTATTCAAAAATAAGAAACCATTGTTTATACATGATTATAATGCAAAAAATAGACGAGTGTATATTCAACTTGACAGTAAAGCTCTTGGAGATACAATAGCATGGATACCTTATGTAGAGGAATTTAGAAAAAAACATCAATGCGAAGTGATATGTTCAACATTCTGGAATGGACTTTTCGTCAGTAAGTATCCCAAAATTAAATTTGTAAATCCTGGAGTAGAAATGGATGATCTGTATGCTATGTATGTTATCGGAATAAATCCTAATGATCCGTTCAAAAATAAAAGGGATTGGAGAACCATACCTTTACAACAAACGGCGACTGATATGTTGGGATTGGAGTATAAAGAGATTCGCCCAGAAATAGATATTCCATATTCGAATATGGAAAGACCGAAGAAACCATATGTTTGTATAGCGACACATTCAACCGCTCAAGCAAAGTATTGGAACAATCCTGATGGTTGGCGACAAGTGGTAGATTATTTAGTAGATCAAGGTTATGAAGTGGTATCAATTTCAAAAGAGGGATGTGACTTAGATAATGTAACGGTGATAAAAGATAAACCTATACAAGACGTGATTGACATAATAAATCGTTGTATATTTTTTATAGGTTTGACATCAGGATTATCTTGGTTAGCGTGGGCCTTGAAAAAGAAAGTGATAATGATTAGTGGGTTTTCAAAGTCATGGTTTGAGTTCAAAGAAAACAATTATTATGTTCAAAAAGATGATGGTATGGTATGTACGGGATGTTTTGTGGACACATTTGTAGAATTTGATAAAGGTGATTGGAATTGGTGTCCGTATCACAAAGACAGTGGTAGACAATTTGAGTGTACCAAAAGGATTTCCGGTGACATGGTAATAGAAAAGATAAAGGAGATACAAAATGTGTAGATGTGTAAAATGTAATTGTAAAATGAGTGACGGTTTAGCCAACGACATGGCGAAAGCTGATCGTTTTATAGGTAGGTTGAGATATTTAGAACTTATGAGAGAGATAATGGCGGGCCCGAATCTTCCAAAACGAAAGAGTGTATATGACATGGAAGCCGAGGAACTGGCGTTATTTGAGAAAGAAGTGGAAGAATATACTATAAGGGAACAAGAGAATGGAAAATCCTGAGGGAGTAATAATTGTATGTCTTATTGGTTTTTTAACGGCATTTGGGATGTGGTGTTTAACCAAATATCATGTAAAGAAGTCAAGGGAACTTTTAAGAGAATATGATTGTGATAGATGTAAAGATACCGGAGAGATATGGGCTGGCTGGAGTGGTATGGAAGTATACGAATGTGAATGTAAAAAACTTAAAAAAAAGTGAAAAATTTTGGAACTTTATATTTATATACGAGTATAAAGATATATAACATGGAATGAAATTTAGTTTATATTTATATTAGATAACAAAAGAAAGTAGGAACAATGAAAAAATCACAACTTATTATACGATTATTATTAGCGGTATTTATTATACCGTTAGCCTTAGCGTTATTGGTAAACGCCCTCGGTTTTGCCGCTCCCGGTACCGTTGGTGGGATTACTATGCTCTTAGGTGTTGGCTATTTTATTTATTGGGTAAAAGCCAACCGTAAAGCTGATGATCATAATAATGAACAACCAACAGCAGGAGCGCCATAAGAAAACTACTTTCATAAAGAATATATAAAGCCCGAATTATGAAAGTAGTTCGGGTTTTTTTTTTGAAAAAAAACCAGAAAACAGTTGACAAGTATGCTAATATTTTGTATATTGTAGTATACAAAATTGAGAAAGGAAAAGTAATGGTTTTTGATTGGATAGCTGGAATACTTGGAGTTATTATGTTGGTAGTAACATTAGGGTTGTTATTTGCGGTATTGAAGGTGTTTGGATTTTTTGCCTTATTTAGTTGGATTTTTGGTGAATAAAAAAAGTTAAAAAAAAGTAAAAAAACAGTTGACAAGATAAAAATTATTTAGTATATTATAGTATTGTTGTGAAACAATAGAAGTTCTTTGACATAAAATTTACATATGGGAATAGTTTAAAATACAAAATACTGCCTTTAGTCGGGTGGAGTTGTGGGTGAAAATCCTACTTCCCATACCATATTTGCCCGTAGTATTAGCGGTCTAAAACGCCGGCCTGTTAAGCCGTGAGACCTCAGTTCGAATCTGAGCGGGTAAGCTAAGAGTTTGGTTTGGTGTGTACACGTTCTCGATCCTGCAACACTGACATAAGTCATACAGTTGTAGTTCAAAATGGAAACACACATTTTTGGGAGCACTTCAGAGACGGTGAGCTGAGCCGGATTGTAAACCCGGTGCCTAACGGCTGTATAGGTTCGAATCCTATTGCTCTCACAATGGTAGACTTACCCACCTGACACTCATTAGTGGCTGGTAACATAAATAAGGGGAAAAGGATAGAGTAGGACGATGCCGAACGCTCCTTGTCTGCTAAGACAATATATTTCACGACTGGACGATGTGGTGAATCGTCGCTCACTTTCTTCGGTGAGTTCCTCTGGAAACTTAGTAATGTTCTCGCGAAACATGAACGTTTCTACTCTTTTCCGGATAAGAGTTGGACAAGTTAAACTGTCGATGCGGTTAAGTGCCCGACTGAGACAATGAGTTCGAATCTCACTCGTGAAGCTAATATGCTCTCGTCGTTCAATAGGATAGGACTTTGGTCTACGAAACCAACAATGTCGGTTCGAATCCGGCCGAGAGTACGAAAAAATATCCGCGCGTATCTCCTCGCTCTGATAAGGCGTAGAAAGAGTAGTAGGTTACACGTTGGTTCGATTCCAACCGCGCGGACAAAAGAATCAATGAGTAGCAGAACGGCTGATATGTTGTTTAGGAGTTACGTCTGCCCTATGAGGAACTTAACACAACATATCGAGATTCTTTTTATATTGGCTCATGGTGTAATGGTAACATCTCTGACTTTGAATCAGAAGTTCATGGTTCGAATCCATGTGGGTCAGCAACATCATTGGTTTTATATGCCAATGGTATAGTGGGGCTGGAGAGCTGATCACTTTCCTATCCACGGCGAAATATAAAGTTGATCACTTTGTTTCGTTTTCTCTATCGTCTAAAGGAAAGGACACTGCCCAATCGGGGCGGAGATATAGGTTCGAATCCTATTGGAGAAGCTAAACCAAATGAAATTGATCAAGCCGACTAACCGTGCGGATGATAATGGAGTTTGGTTCATTTGGGGCCGTGGTGTAATTGGTCAACACACCGGACTGTCTATCCGGTAGCTGAGGGTTCGAATCCCTTCGGTCTCGCTTATATGGTGATCGTGGTGTAAATGGTGAGCATAGTCGATTGTGACTCGGCTGGTTCGGGTTCGAATCCCGACGATCACCCTGAGTTGCTCCTGTAGTTTAATTGGATAGAATACCAGCTTGGTAAGTTGGTGGTATCGGTTCGATGCCGATCGGGAGCTCAAATGAATGCTGCCTTAGTTTAACTGGGAAAACAAGGGTTTTGTAAGCCCAAGTTACGGGTTCGATTCCTGTAGGTAGCTCAAATTGATGTCGTCGTCTAAATGGAGTAGGACACCAGACTTTCAATCTGGTAAATGCGGGTTCGAATCCCGTCGACATCACAAGTGGGAATAGTTTAAGAGAAAAAACATCGGGTGAGTAAGCCCGAAGTTGTAGGATACAAAACCTACTTCCCGCACTATTTGCCTTCGTGGTGGAACGGCATACACACTGGTTTTAGAAACCAGCGTCCAAAGGACATGAGAGTTCGAATCTCTCCGAAGGTACTAAACGCCCGAGCCCACTGGAGTGGGGCGCCCAGAAAAGAATATGTTTTGGTTCGTACTAACTGAGACAGAATCGCTGGGGTCGCTAAAGAAAACCACAAAGTACGAAATGGGTTTTCAAGCCGGTTCGATTCCGGCCTCAGGCAGCCTTATATGTTCCGGTTAGAAGATGGTCTAATAGTTTTAGAATGAAGTCTTGAGTTACTACACTGATTCAAGTCAGTTCACTAAGATGAAAGAGTAGGTTATACCAAAGTCCTGGGCCAAGGTGTAGCATGGTATAACTAAACGAGGTTCGAATCCTTAACGGAGCACTTTTATTGTGGGAAGGCTGTTGGTCGCCCACTCGGTTTCATAAGCCGAGCCACGTGAGTTCAATTCTCACTCCCGCAACTTTTATGTACCATTGGTGTTTAACGGTAGCATTCCGTCCTTCCAAGTCGGTGGTATCGGTTCGAATCCGATATGGTACTCTAAACGAGCCGAAGATTGACGATTATCTTTCCTGTCAAAAAGAACAAAACTCGTTGGTCACTCTTGTTCGTTTTATTATCTGGGCGTAGTTCAGTTGGAAGAACCCCGGCTTGGAACCGGGAACGCGCTGGTTCGAGCCCAGCCGCTCAGACTTTTATCGGGATATAGCGTAGTCTGGCTAACGCACATGCTTTGGGAGCATGGGATCGGCGGTTCGAATCCGTCTATCCCGACAAATGAGCCGAATGTTAAGGTTATCGGTTAAATTGGTTCGAATCCAATAGCCCTTCGGGGTTATTCCTTGACAACTATTTGCTCATTATATGGCATCATCGTCTAATGGTTTAGGATAGTGGGTTTTCGCCCCACAGATCTCGGTTCGAATCCGGGTGGTGCTACAAAATATATGGCACTGTGGCGGAATGGCATACGCAGTCGGCTTAAACCCGGCGGTTGAAACATACATGAGAGTTCGAATCTCTCCAGTGCTACTAAGGTACGTCAAGGTCGTGGGAAAGGTCGAGGTTGACTTAGACCGACAAACGTAAAACGCCTTTACTACATAGATATGTCAACTTTTGTGTAGTGAAAATCCTTGACATTATGCCGATATGGTGGAATGGTAGACACGCTCGTTTCAAAAGCGAGTGGGAGAAATCCCGTCTCGGTTCGAATCCGAGTGTCGGTACAAATTATAGGGGCGTATGTCAAGGTGACGACCGGGACTCCAAATCCTGGTGTGGCGGGTTCGATTCCTGTCGCCCTTGCTAATGAGCCGAAAGTATTGGGTTATCCTTTCATGATGGAGTTGGGCTAATGCCCGCTTTCCAATACAATACTTGTTCATTTATCCGCGCATAGTTCAACGGTAGAGCACCTGGCTTATATCCAGTAAATGGGAGTTCGATTCTCTCTGTGCGGACAAGTAAAAAAGGTTGTTTGAGTTGAGATAACCTAAAACGATTGTCTTTTATGGGGGCGCATGTGCCAAGGGGGCGAGACTGCCTTGCAAGCAGACTGTGGTCGGTTCGATTCCGATCGTCTCCACAAATGATATGGGGCTATGGTAGTAATGGGAACTACGCTCGCCTTGCAAGCCTGAGTTCTCGGTTCGAATCCGAGTAGCTCCACAAATTATGGGTCTGAAGCTTTAATGGTGAAGCACCCGCCTTTTAAGCGGGAGAACAAGGATCGTTACCTTGCAGGCCTACAAAAAATCTGAAAAAACAGTTGACAAGTTTACATTTTTTTCGTATATTTATATATACGTTAAAGGAATAAACGATGGACAATGATAGAGTTTTTTACGATTTTTACAAGTGGGTCGCCATTGAAGTTGAGTGTGATTTTATTGTAGAGAATAACAAGGTCACATTTATCAACGAGAACGGCGACAAAATATGTAAATTTTATGGAAAAATAAAAATGGTAGTTCATTATTCTGATGGTGAAGTGATGGTATACAAGAATTGGACGATAATGAATTTTTACCAAATAGTAAGTGCGATAAAAAATAGTATGTAATTGCCTCCATGGCGTCAATGGTAACGCACCCGCCTTTTAAGCGGTGAGTTCTTGGTTCGAATCCAAGTGGGGGCACAAGTTTGATCTTTGAGAAGTAAATTTTTTAGGCGACAATCCAAATGATAGGTATGGTAAAGTTAAGCAATTCTTAACTACTTAGAAACCATAAACTAACATAAGGAGAATTGCCATGAAAACTTTACAAACTTGGAGAAAAGCGTACAACTATCAACAAAAAGCGTTGCAGGAAAGTTATGACAACGGATTCTACGGGGAATATGCTATTGAATCTGGAGTTGATAACATTGATCGTTTACAATTTGCGTTGAAAGGTGTTGAAGTAGTGTGGTTGATAATGTATGATGGGTTTTACTTGGATGATTACGAAGAAGGCGCTACTGAAATAGGAATAACTAAAGATGGTAGATGGGCAGTATTGTATGACGGACACTGTTCTTGCTACGGCTGGGAAGCGGAAGTCAACGATGTTACTTACTACGATTCTTTAGATGTCTTATTGAAAGCGGAACCGGAAGCTAAGGTATTATTGAAACACGAAGTTGAGTTGAAAAGACATTTCCCATTCCTGAACCTGACGTTGTTGCAGTAATTTTTACATCCTGAACAAGATGTGAAACTGTTCTTATTTGGAGCCGTGGTGTAATTGGTTAGCACATCGCCCTGTCAAGGCGAAGGCTTGCGGGTTCAAGTCCCGTCGGTTCCGCTCTTGGATCGTTTATGCGGTAAGACACGTTGACTTAGATCGTTCCTGCTGATCGCGATCAGCCGAATCTAAGTAGAATCAAGTGAGATTGTAGTGAAGCCCACACATTGAGGCCTGAAAAATAAACAATGTGTGAATAGTAAGTAACTACAATAAACCTTGTACGGAAGTTGGTTCGATTCCAACTCTGAGAACTAAGTGGGTCGATGGATAAGGTTACCTGGTTGGCGGTCGGATTTACGAATCTGGATCGCCGTGGGATCAAGCCCCACAACTCCCTTTGGGAGATTTATCTTATTCGACACTTACCCATTTTTTTTGGAGGTCAAGCTATCCTGGTGAAGCGTTCGGTTGAAGCCCGTGAAGAGCTGAGTTCGATTCTCAGGGCCTCCACAAGAAATTGGCTCGTGGTGTAATTGGCAACACACTTGACTTTGACTCAAGCATTCCTGGTTCAAGTCCAGGCGGGCCAGCCAAATTCCACTGTAGCTCAGTCAGGTAGAGCGGTCGGCTGTTAACCGACTTGTCGTAGGTTCGAATCCTACCGGTGGAGCACAATGTTTCTCTGGCGAGAGAGGTAGAGAAAAAGTCAAACAAAGTCAGCGCTGTATGTTTGATTCGCTTCCATACGATGTATGGCTTATAGGTTGATCATATAGGTTACAATACATAAGCGCAAGGATGAAGTCTTGCCTCTCGTACCAAAGGAACATTATATGCCGCGGTAACTCAGGGGTTTAGAGTGTCTGCCTTACAAGCAGGAAGTCGTTGGTTCAAATCCAACTCGCGGTACAAAAAAAACCAGAAAACAGTTGACAAATCCAAAAAAATGTTGTATATTTAGGTATAACATTTAGAGAGGATTTGAGAAATGACAAAAGCTGACGTAAAAGAAGTAGTTGACGATTTGAGAAATGGAAAGACTTATCCTGGTGTAGATACTACGCCTTTGTTAGGATTAGCCTTAGATGATTTCCCAAAAGGGAAGTTTGTAAGGAAAGAAGTTATCTCAAATATGTTGAACTGGCAGTGTCAGTTATTGAATGGCGAAATAGATGAACAAGAGTTAGATGATTGTCTAACTTGGTTGAAACAAAAGAAAGTAGTGATGGTCTAATGAGTAATGTAAACATAAATATGAACAAAGGTGTTTTGAGAGAAATCCAGAAACGTGATGGTTTCTTTGATGGACGTTACCGTGTTCGTAAAATCAAAAACAAAAAACGTGAACAATCCCGTAAAGCTTGTCGCGGGAAAGTTGATTACTAATGAGATATAGTATTGGTTTAGAATAAGATTTGGTAGGGTGGCCGAGTGGTTAAAGGCGCCGGTCTGTAAAACCGGTCTCGCAAGGGTTCGTAGGTTCAAATCCTACCCTTACCACAAAAATAAAGTGACATATATTACCAATTATGTGTCAAAACGGGAGATAATATGACATATTTTACACATTATGTAGGGAGTGGTTTCGTTTGAGTTAAGTAAATTTTAACTCAAGGAGAAACCAAATGGCGAAATACAAAAGAATAGTTGATACAACAACTAACAGTCGTATTTACAACTTAGCGTTAAAACGTTATCGTGAACTACAATGTATCATTTCATGTTCACGTTGTAAATATAATCGTAATGAAAACCAAAGAACGTATTATCGTAAAAATTGGAAACATTACAGAAAAACACAATACAAGGTAATAATGTATGATGAATATGGAGAATGATTTTCCTTAGTAGTGGTCAAACATTACATAAGGAGAATCAAAATGACGAGAAAAAGAGAAACGCTAAAGAATACTACAAATAGTAGTGTCTACAAAAAATTACAATGGAAACACGTAAGAGACGTACCTTGTATGATTTGTTTACAAAGAACCGGTAGTATATATGGTGGTTGTGGATGGTGGTATCTTCCAAAACGAGAGAAAAAGAATTGGAAGAATTACCGCAAAACACAATATAGGGTAGTAAAAAAATAGTTTTAATTTGCGCGATGGTGTAATGGTAACATCTAAAACCGTTGCTTCGTTTTTGTCCTAACAGGGCCGCTGGAGAAACGTTATCTTATTGGAAAGGAAGGATGTAGGTTCGAATCCTACTCGCGCAACTATAAAATCGTTGATGGTGTAAGGGTCGCCAAACCCTGGCCTATATATCATTTATCAAGAGATAGACGTATTCTATCAATTCTTCCAAGAGTAAAGGGATGTGAGGAAGATCGATTTTATTTTATATATGGGAGTGTAGCTCAGATTAGAATGGTAGAGCACTCGGTTGAAGCCCGGGGTGTCGTCGGTTCGATCCCGACTGCTCCCACAAAGTAGGTATTTTCAAGGTCATTTGGTGAAAAATGGTTACTGATCGTGAAAAGTAGGTATTTTTGATATAGTTTGGTGAAAAGTAGTTATGGGAGTATGGCGTAATTGGGAACGCAGTTGGCTCTTAACCTCCAGTTCCGGGTTCGATTCCTGGTGCTCCCACTAATCCCGTGGTGGTTCAATTCCACCGTCTCCAAAACCGATTCGCGGTAGGTTTGGAGTGTTCGACCCGCGCAGTTGAGTAAAACCTGGCAGTGACGGGGTGAGTATAATGGTATGGTAGTGTAATAGAGCACAAAGGGAAGCCAATAAGAGACCGGTTAATCTTATTGGATAACCGCTCACGGTAACACGTCGGTCTGATACACCGGAATTTAGGTTCGAATCCTACAAATACCACAAATTAAGTTGGAGTATTGTATGGGATATACAACAAATGTTGAGGATTATTTACCAATAGAAAAGTGTGAGCATACCGGTTTATATATGATATTAGCTCGTAACTTTACTCTTGGAGTATATCATCAGAAGAAACAAGGTTTTATAGGAATACGACAAAAGTTTACAATGGAGTTTCTTGATATGGAGTATCACTGGGATACTGGAGCTCCATATGGAACAGTGAAACCGCTTGAGTTTCTTGAGTGGTGTCCTGTTTATGTCGGCGAAAAGAATAAATTATTAATGGAATGGTTGAAAGAAAAGAATGAACACTATTTATAATAAATGGGAGAGATAAGATGCTTTTATTTATTATATTATTTTTTGTCGCCTTAGTGTTGTGGATAGTTTCTATTATATTCAATGATATAGAAGATGGTCTACAATATTATTATGAAGATTCAATTTTTGATTGGTTGCCAAAAGGTGGTTGGTGGTCGTGGTATATGGTTGATCCTGATAGTGCGTGGGAACGAAAATATAATGAAGATGGAACGAGAAAGAAGTGGTTAGGATTTATTGTTAAACCAGCGTTCATGTTTGATGGATGGCATGGGGCGAAAATAATAAGACAAGGATTTCAATACTTGACATATTTTGTAGGTATTTTAGGTGGATATGTATTAGCAGTTATATCAATGACTTTACAAACATGGTCATGGGTATTTTTTAGTGGGTTGATTTTATTTGGAGTAACAAATTTTTTAACACACGAGATATATGTTTTTAAGGGATTACTTAGAAAAGAATGGTGGATAAAGAGAGGAAAAGAGGACACAATCCAGAATTTCCTTGACAAATGGTTTTAAAATTGTTATATTGGGTCTGTGGACAAGAGGTTAAGTCGTCGTCGTGACATGGCGAAGATCGTTGGTTCAACTCCAACCAGACCCACGGTTGAATGGCGTGTCGGATTGGTTGTCCAGCACGGGCTCATATCCTGTTGCCTTAGCAGTTCGAATCTGCTACACGCTACTATCTAAAATGAAAGGGTTATTATGGACAAGGATTTACTACGAGATTATAGACGATATGAGAAGTTATGTGAGAAACATGGCGAAAAACCTATTGATAAAAATGAATTTACAACTAAAGGACAAGTTTTTTTAACCTGGTTGGAACATTATAACGAATTATTAGTTAAAGAAGATATACACTATAATCGGTGAAACATTCATCAAAAAGAAAGGGTTATATTATGAATGATTATGTAAGAGCAGGTATTATTATCTTGGTTATTGTCTTAGTTTTTATATTCTCATGGCAATCAACGAATCATCTTGAGGAAGCGAGAGTTTCCGAAGATTCTGAAGCTGTTATCGCTCTAACAGCAGAAAGAGATAGTTTGTTACAAGTTATCGAAACATTAACTGACTCAACATCAACTGATTCAACGGAGGTGTCCAAATGAGTAAATGGGAAGCAAAATCTAAAGCAAGAGACGCTTCCGAAAAGTTGTTTGGTGTCGAAGATACCATTACGATGGGCGTCTCAGATGCCAGGTATCGTTATTACCAATGGTTGAGAAGTTGGTATGGTATGGGCGAAAAGTTAGTTACTCATAAGTGTCCGTTTTACCAATTTATGTTTTGGGGATCACTTTTGATGGTAGTTACTTTTCCTTTGTTTATTTTCGCCTATATTATTTATGGTCTAACAAAATTGATAGGTCTTGTTATACCATCGTTACCTGAACATTTCGAAGCATTAAAAGACGAAAATCCTTTTTCGTTTTCATTAATTATTTCTATGTTAGCATTCATTACAACATTCTTCATATCTTTATTATTCCTTGACAATGCAGTAGCATGGGTAGGTTATGGTATTCATGTTATTTTCGCCATTCCATATTTTGTTGTGTATTGGGTATTATGGGCAGTATTTTGGTTTTTAAGTGTAGTATGGGATTTACTTGTAATGCTTGCCGGTTGGTTGGTTGCCATTGAATGGGGAATGTTAGGATATGTAGTTGGAATGGGATTACTTATTTTATTAGGTATGGTGGTCACATTTTGGGTATTATATCGTATAGGTGTATTTCTATTCAATCGTGGATGTTTCAACTTTCTCATTAAGAAATCTTGTAATATACGAGAACGACGACAAGACAAAAAGTTCGCTCGTCTTGCGGAACGCCGTAAAAAAGAAGCCGAATTCAAGAAACAACAAGACGAATATTACAAGGCTCACAAGGAAGAAATTGATGCTAAAGAGGAACGTCGAAAAGAAACCGCAGAAAAGTGGATCAATACGATTGTTGCTATTTTGAAACCTGTGGGGTTGGTATTTGGTTTTATATTTAGTGTTATTGGAGTTGTATTCACTACTATTTGGTGGGTATTGAAAAAGATTGGTGAGATTTGTTATGTAGTATGGCATATGATCACATCAACAGTGAGTAATCATTGTCCGCCTATTGAGTTTATTGAAACACATGAAGATGTTGGCGAATTAGTTTTAAGATTCCAAAATGAATCACATAATGGTTTTATAGATGGCGAGAAACGAAAAATTTATATCGGTTCTGATGTATTTCCTGAAAAGTTCAAATTGAGGACGAAACAATCGGATTATAAAAAGGTTCGTATTAGTTATAATCTTGTCGCCACAAATCCAAGTGATTATGAGGGTCGTTATCATATTCATTCTATAAATGAAATTAAGTATTTACCAAAACCGCGTAAACCGCGTACAAAAAAGGTAAAGACTGATGGCGAAAAGTAAAAAAGAAATATGTCCAACTTGTAAGGGATCGGGACAACGATTAGTCCCGATTTCCCTATTGGACGGACAACCGGTATATATGGAAGTAGCGTGTACAAAGTGTAAAGGATTAGGGGAAATTAAAAAATAGTATATTTATATATGTTATGAGATTAAATTACGAAAAATATATAGGTCAACACATATCTTACGGTTGGGATGAAGATTTTGGAACAAAAATCATTTTCAATAGTGTAAGTATATGTATATCAATCAATGGATATTTTATAGGAGTATCAAAATGATTAAGTGGACGTAGGGCTTTACGTAGATAAAAAGTTTTAAGCCTCCTTAATGTTTCATTTTTATTGAAACAAGTGGTAATGTATCATAAAAAATGAAACAATAATATAAAGGAGATTTAAAATGGAACGTAAAGAATATATCAAATCGAGAAAATATTACCTTAAAGGGTTAGCACAACAAATCAGACAACTCAAGATCGAGTTTAAGGAATTAGAACGAAGTAGAAAAGAATCAAATAAAAAACGACACGAAGTACAACAAGCGAAATATGAATTTAGACATCAACATATTGCTTATTGTATGGCACGTGGTAAAAGTTATGAACAAATTGAAAGGTCGGTAAGAGACGATAATGAGCCAAATCAAGATTACATTGAACAACTTCTTAATGCGTATCCCGTTATACAGAAGGTGGATAATGAAACGGCTATATGTTCTAACTCGTAATGATTTAGGATGTATGGAGAAACCGGATAGTTTTATTAAATTATTTGATCCATCATATCAAGCAGTTCAGGGTGCTCATGTAGTTGCTCAGTTTATGATGGACTATCCGAAGAGCGAGTGGAAGAATGGTTATCTTATTTTTCTCGCTGTTGAAAGTAGTCATGAATTGAATGAGTGGAAAGACAAGTTACAATCTATCAATGATAAACAATATGATGATAGAAAGAAAATACCTTTTTCACTTTTTCATGAACCTGATTTAGATAACCAACTTACAGCGATTGCTGTATATACAAATGGAAGAATGTTCAAAGATTTACCTATAATGGCTCAAAAAGAAAATGAAGCGGTCACAAGTTGACCGCTTTTATATCTGCCCATAGTTCAATGGTAGAACAGTGACTTCTAAACTCACTTATTCGGGTTCGATTCCCGGTGGGCGGACTACACAAAATAAAGGAATAAATTATGATATGTAAAAAGTGTGGTGAAGAAATCAATTTAGTTATTTTTGGTATGTCAGAAGATGTATGTTATGGTTGTACAAGTGATGAAGAAAAAGATAAAGCGACCGCACAAAATCTTAAATTGGCGAAAAAGAAATATAAAATAAAGGAATAAATAATGTGTAAAAAGACAAATACCGAAGAATTAGTTGACGCTATATTTGACGAGTTCAAGAGTAAACAAAAGTACAAAGAAGCGTTACGGAGAGCAGCAGAATATGTTTGGCGTGCTGAAATGGAAGATACAAACGACAAAATGACTGATGTACTTGAGTTCGCCGAACAATATGGTCATTATGAAAGTGAACAAGAAAAGGAACGAGCACTAAAAAATTGTATATGGGAGTCAAAAGACGAATACATATCAGCATTGATAGAATCTTGGATTAATCCCGATCCAACTGAGGATTGGTAAGATGGATTTCAAAGACGATGATATTGTGATATTTGATGATACCAAATGTCCGTTTAAGATTTACTTTCCAACCGGAAATGTGTATGTTTTTTCATATGTAAAGAAACAAAAGGAAGTGTTGAGAAAACAACATGGTAAGGAAGTAATCTTTTTTGATAGGTATAGATTGGCGACACCGGAAGAAATAAAAAATTGTAGATTGATAGGAAAATAAAATGGCGAAAAAGGTACAAAAAATAAATTTCGTAGATTTGGAAAGCACTTGTTGGGAAAATGGTATACTTCCTGATGGACGAAATCAACGTGACGTAATGGAAATGATTGAGATAGGAATAGTACAACTTGATACGAGATCATTGGAGATCGAAAAGAAAGAAAGTTATCTCATAATTCCTACAGAGATGGGTCTAAGTGGTATAACAGATTACTGCACTAAACTCACAGGTATCACTCAACAAATGATAATCAAGGATGGTCTTGCCCTTGACTATGCCCTGGCGAGGATGATGACTGAGTTCAAGACAACGAAATATGAATGGATGTCCTGGGGAGATTTTGATAGACAACAAGTAGAAAGAGAATGTGAGAGAAAGGGATTACAATATCCGTTCAAACATACTCATAGTAATTTCAAGTATTGGTTTTCACTTTTGACGAATCAAAACGTACAACGAAACGTGGACAACGCGCTTCAGGTACTTGGTTTAGAGTTTGAAGGCTCGCCCCATCGTGGAATGGACGATGCGTATAATGTTGCTCGTATGTATGCTTTTATCATGAAAGAGGTAAAATTACTATATGGTGAATCAAAATTTTATGGTTGATCACTATTTATACATGGAGTAAAATTATGGGAGAGTGGAAAGAAATAATTGACAAGGCGAAAGATGAAACACGAAAAGAGTTAGTAAGTGAAATTCGTGATTTATCTATTTTGTCTAATTTAGACATAGAAGTTGTGGCGCCATCTGATTTGGACAAGTCATATTTACGAGATATGTTAAAGGTTATTAGTGACAATACAATAAGTAAAGAACAACGATTAGAAACACTTACATCTTGTTCAGGTTCTTATTTGATAGTTAACTTACTTGAGAGATTTATATGTTAAATGATAAAGATTTTTTATACAACTTATTAAATGAAGTTGATGCAATGATTTTCATCATTGATGAATTCAAACGAGTACAAGAAGTAAATAACAATACTTTTAAGGCGTTGGGATATAATCATCATGAAATGCAGGAAAAACCTTTTTCATCATTAGTAATAGAAGATGATAAGGACAACACCGAAAAAGTATTACAAAAAATGTTCAATGAAACATTCAATGGTGAACAGGAATTCTTTATACAAACAAAAAATAGTGATACTAAGTTAGTATCATGTAAGTATTATATACATCGTATATCTAACACTCCATCACAAGATGATCCAGCTCATGGTTTATACGACGATGAATACCTTATTTTAGTTGGTCGTGATGTAACGAACGAGAGGATGTTAGCGAACACTGAGAAAATCGAACAAGAAAAATTCGATGGATTATTCAACAATCCCGGTGTCGCTCAAGCCATAGTAGACATGGACATGAAATACATGGATGTAAACGACACATTTTGTAACCTATTGGGTTACACTCGTGGCGACATACTTGATCTTACTCCAAAAGATATAACATATAAATCTGATCTGGAATCGGTTGATTATATTTGTAATAGGTTATTAGATGGTGGTCAAGATTTTGTTCAAGTAGAGAAACGATTCAAGAAATATAATGGTTTCTACTTCTGGGCGTTGGTTACAACCACTTTACAAAAAACATCAAACGATGAACCATTATATTTTATACAAACGATTCAAGACATAACAAAAACAAAATTTCTCACTGAACAAGCCAAAGAAAACGAGAGAAAATACAAGTTACTTTTTCATCGTAGTTTCAATGCGATAGCCTACAAAAAACTTATTTATGATAAAAAGAATAGAGTGGTCGATTACATTATACTTGATGCGAATGAAAGTTTTGAGAAGTTGACCGGTTTAAAACGACAAGATATAATCAATAAACCAATGAAGTCAAGAGCTCAGGAACATTTTAGAGTTACAAACAATGAGAACTTGGAAAGATTGAAACATTATGATAAGATCATAAAAGAGGGTAAAGATGTACATTACAAGAATCAAACATTGAGAAAGACGAGCGAACAGGTTGATGTATATTATTATATCCTTGACAAGAAGGAAGCGATTTTCGCCACCGTTTTTGGCGACACGAACAATGATGTCATACTAAGTGTGACATAATGACATACAAAAATAATGGTTATTTTACTAAACTAAGATAAAATCAATAAAAACAACGACTGAGATTTTTTGGTACGATATTTGTAACATATTTGATTAAACTATAACGTAAAACAAACACAAGGAGAATTAATTATGGATAGTTTAATTAAATATTTTTCACGCGACATTCCGTCACTTTTTGATGATAGTGATTTCTTTTTTAATCGGAGAAGTCTGGGATTTTTCGATGGCGACAATGTAAAAGTTGACGTTGTTGAGAAAGACGATCAATTAGAGGTTGTCGCCGTAACGCCAGGATTTGATAAGAAAGACATCAAAATCGAGTATGAAAAAGGTTACTTAACCGTGTCCGGCGAAGTAAAAGAAGAAAAAGAGGAAAAGAAGAAATATCTTTATCGAGAGATAGGTAGTAAAACTTTTGCTCGTAGGTTTTATCTTGGAGATTCTTTTGATAAACAAAACATCGACGCCAATTTCAAGAATGGTGTCCTAACAATTACGCTTCCCAAAAAAGAGGAAGAAAAACTAAAAGAAATAGAAATCAAATAACCGCTTCGTAATGGCTGAAATCCGGTGGGGCTCTCTCCATGCCCCACCTGGTTATATGGGAGAAATGAAATGGAAATACAAAATACTTATGGTAAGAGATTACATATAGAAGAAATAAAAGAAAGTAAAAGTAGTATAATAGAATATACGGATCAAAATGAAAAGGTGGTTGTTGGACTTGTTCTAAAAAATGGCGAAACTGCTATAAGTGAAAATAAAAAAGTTATATTTGATAAAAGAAAAGCTATAGAATTGTCTGATGGTTCTTTTATTGTAGATGAAGAAAATATATTAGCGTTGGTAAGATAAATATGGAATTTTTATCATTTCAAGACAAAAGATGGGTTGTAAAAATGAAAACTCCGGATACGGGGTTTTCGGCAGATAAGTTAGATTGGTTTAGATGGTACAAACAAGCCGATTTAGTTTTAAAGAAAGATGGGTTACTTTACTTCGTTGAGGAAATACAAGATATAGAATTTGAAGAAATATCAGAAAACAGTTGACAAATCATTTTTATTTTCGTATATTACTAACAATTAAAATAGGAGATTTTATGAAATTTAATAACGTACAAAATAAAATGATTGAACATGAAGGGCAAGTCTATTGGATTTCTCGTTCTATTGCCGTCGTGGGATTAGTTTTTGTTCGTTGTAAAGGCGAAACATATGTTTTGATTAATCAGCGCGGACAAGGTGCACCGGATTATCAAGGTTATTGGAATTTACCATGTGGTTATCTTGATTGGAATGAATCCGGAGTTGAAGCCGTTGTTCGTGAGATATATGAAGAAACGGGATTAAATATAAAACAATATTTCAGCGACAATCTACTTAATGTACATCAACCATATTATGTAGCATCTGATGTTGCTCAAAACAAACAAAATGTTACGTTGAGATATAGGTTTTTTATACAAGTGGATAAACTTCCAGAATTGACAAATAAATATAATGAGGAAAATGAAACTGCAGAAATAGGTTGGTTCAAGATAGATGAAATAATGGATAAAGAGTTCGCATTTGGACATAAGGAAATAATATTAGAAAACAGTTGACAATCTTCTTTCTTTTTATTATATTTATATAAAATGGAAGAAAGGAAATTTTATGGAATATACAAATCTTGATGAAGCGTTACTGATAACAAATCTCATGATGAATGTGAATCGTTCATTTGAGGAATTATCGCCCCAAATTATGGACAATGAGTATGATTTCTTAGAGGAACGTGACGCCGACGATTTTTACGATGTCATGATTGAGTTTGATTTTCTACAAGAATCTTTTCGGCGAATAGAGAAAAAATACAAAGAGGGTCATGGTATTGATATGTTAGCAGTTGATTATATTGCTAATGATTTAGATTTGATAAGACATTATATAAAGGATATAAATAAACCATTCTAAAGAAAGGGTTACATTCATGAACAAAGCGATTATCGCCCATAAGGGTGACAAGACTTATCTGCACTCCCGAGATTACAACTTTATTTTTGATAGGAAAAGTGGGTTTTTTGCGCGTTGGGGAAAGACACAAGAGGATGATCCACAATTTTCACCATTTGGTCCTGAGATTGCTGACATTGAGATAGCGACATCGTGTAAAGGTGTTGGTGTTCCATGTAACTTTTGTTACAAGAAAAACAATCCAAACGGCGAATATATGACATTAGAGACATTCAAGGAACTTTTCGCCAAACTCCCGCCCACAATCACACAAATCGCTTTTGGTATAGGTGATATAGATTCAAATCCTGATATGTGGAAAATCTTCAAGTATTGTCGAGATAACAAAGTCATTCCAAATGTCACCGTAAACGGAGCTGGTATTACTGACGAATTAGCAGATCATTTAGCAGCTGCTTGTGGAGCGGTAGCCGTATCTTATTATGACAAGGATATGACATTCAACACGATCAAGAAACTGACCGATCGTGGTATGGATCAGGTAAACATACATTTTATGATTTCAAATGAAACTTTTGACAAGGCGCGTAGTTTAATATATGAGAGACATAACGACGAACGTTTATCAAAGATGAACGCGATTGTATTTTTGTCACTCAAGAAAAAGGGTCGAGCAGAATCTCGTTACACTCAACTTTCGCAAGAAAAATTTAGTGAACTTGTCAATTTCGCCCTTTCAAATAATGTTCCCATTGGATTTGATAGTTGTGGTGCGTTCAAGTTTTTGAAAGCAGTTGGTAATGATTCTCAATATGAACAATACATTGAACCATGTGAATCAAGTTTATTTTCAAGTTACTTCAATGTAAAAGGTGAGTTTTTCCCTTGTAGTTTTATGGAAGGTGAATCTGATTGGAAAGAGGGAATTAAGTTAAATGAAGTGGACAATTTTCTCAATGATTTGTGGAATAGTGAACGAGTTATTGAGTTTAGGAATAAAGTAATTAAATGTAGAGAATGTAAACAATCGTGTGTACATTATGAAATATAGGAGAAAATGATATGGGAAAAAACATATTTTTGGGAAAAGCGAAGCTGCCAACTGGCGACACGATCAACAAGCTTCCGTTTGAAGCACCTTGGCTCACACCTTTTGGAATGGGCTTAATTAACATCAGCGATTTACGAGAGCGAAATGGTGTAATTCAGGCTCAGTTAGCCGACGAGAACGGCGAGCCCTACGAAGGCGGAACAGTGTGGGTCGCCCTCGATAAATTTCCAAGTGAATGGCCTCAATAAAAATAATATAAAGTAGGGAGAATAAGTTATGAAAATTAGAAATGGTTTTGTATCTAACAGTTCCAGTTCAAGTTTTGTAGTAATTGGAAAAAAAGTAAATGTCAAAGATTTGACTGTTGAAGATTTGAATAAAAATGAGTATTTCATTGATACGAGTTATTCTTATGATGGTGGATATATTCACTTGAATACCAAATGGTTTGACAAAAATGAATATGGTAAATTACTTGAGTTGATTAATGCGGATGATGTAGAGGGAGAAAAACGTTTAGAAGTTGGTACTGTTTTGGAAATTTCTAAATATGCTTCAGATTATGGTGGAGATATGAAACTTAATAAAAGTGATTTACCTGATGGTGAGTTAGTTGTATTATTTGGAGAATGTGATCAACATTCACCTACGACAATCGGTGACATTGATGAAATGTTAGAATATTGTAGTTATTAATAGGGAGAAATTATGAAAGTAAGAACAGGTTTCGTAAGTAATTCCAGCTCGTCCAGCTTCGTTATAGCGGTAAAAGAAGGCGATCTGGAGAGTAGTTTTAAGACGGTATTAGATGGAATAAAAACCACTGAAGATTTTCCAATGAAAGAGTTAGTTGAGAAGTTTATTTTCATAATCACTGGTGCGTTTGTTGATAATGCGGATGAATATACTCTTGATGGATTTATAGATGATAGGTGCTGGGAACCTGGAGAGTTTGAGGATATGTATCCTGAGATATATGATAAGGTCAAAAATCATGGTTGGAAGTTGTATGAGGGATCTGTATCTGATCAAGATTATGATGATATGGGAGCAATGATGTTAGTACCAATGGGTATTGACTATAAAACCGATGAAATTATAATCATAAAAGAGGAATATTATTAATAGGAGGCGACAATGAAAAAAAGAGTAGGGTTTGTAAGTAATAGTTCGACAAGTTCATTTGTTATTGTAGGCATTCCATTTGACGATAGTAAATATGACGAGAATCAATTAGATGATTTACAAGATGTATATACAATTTTGTATGAAGGCGGAGAGGACGGAGTTGATGAAACTGTTATAGGAATAGAGATTGCTGAGGGTGACGAAACTGATTTTGGTGGTGACGTTTTAACATTAGAGGACATAAATCAAATGGCTGAAAAACTTATAAAAGAGTTTGGTGCTAATTCAAAAGATGTAAGGATTTATTCTGGTGTAAGGTTGTGTTAATATGAAGATAAGACAAGGTTTTGTATCAAATAGTTCATCAAGTTCATTTATTATAGAACGAGACGGTGTAACTGATAAACAACTATACAAAATAAAGAATCATTTGGAGTATGGTAAATTAAAAAATGTTGGTGATTATTTTGGTAAATACGATGAATGGGATATAGATGTTGGCGAAAAATACATTCATGGTTGGTGTAGTATGGATAATTTTGATATGTATAAGTTTTTAGAATATATTGGTATTGACATGAATAAAGTTGAGTGGAGATAACAATGAAAGTAAGAAATGGTTTTGTATCAAATAGTAGTTCAAGTTCTTTTATAGTTCATTTTAGGGATCAATTTGATTTTCAAGGTAAATGTGAAAAGACTTTTATATCAAAAAAGAAAATGGAACAATTAGAACGATTTGGATTTTGGAAAACAATGGCTCATTACCCAGATCAAGTAAGTTATCAAGATCAATTTGAGGAATTGAGAGGCGAGTTAGTTTCTGCTTATGGATATACGATTGAATGTAATGAGTGGGAAGTAATAGAGTTTTTATTGAAAAATCATATTCCATTTAAGGCGTTATGTCATTACGATCATTATTATATACAATATGACAAAGGAAACGATTATGTTTTTATCGCCAGAAATTTTGGTATGGAATATATGATGTATAAGGATTTAGCCGAAGTAAAGGATCAAAAAGGTTCATGGGAAGTCAATATTGATAAATTTTTAGAGAGAGGTAGTTATCGTTATGAAGATTAGAAATGGTTTTGTAAGTAATTCAAGTTCAAGTTCATTTTTGGTAGCGTTTCCGCGTAAACCAAAAAACATTAACGATGTAAAAGAGATTTTGTTTTCACCTGGTCAAAACGATTATCCAAATCCTTTTGTATATGGAATGGACGACAAGGACACATTTTGGCCTGTTGATCAAGTAGCTCAAATCGTATGGGCCGACATTGAAGAACAAGATGGTGAGACGACTGATGAACAAATGTTGGATTGTATCAGGGATGGTTGGTTTGATGGATATGAAGAATTACCTGGTCATGTTGATGTATATCGTGGCGACAAACGAGACGAAAAATATAAAGAAATGGAAAGGGAAGCCTTAGAAAATGGTGGATATACAACGGACAAGGGTAGAGAGTTATATGAAAAATGTTGGAAAGCTCGTGAGGAAGAAAGTGACAAACGAGCGAAAGCTATTTTAGAGAGATTCAAGGAAAAGAATCCTGACGCCGTATTCTATACATTTGAATATAGTGATAACGATAGTTCATTATTTGCTGCTATGGAACATGGTACATTGTTTCGTAGGGTATATCATATAAAAGTAAGTAGACATTAACAGGAGGAAAGGTTATGAAAATACGTAGTGGTTTTGTATCAAACAGTTCAAGTTCAAGTTTTACTATTGTAATGACACCTGAACAAGAAAAAGAATGGCGAGACAATTTAGATGTTTATGAGAAACAAGTCATTGATAATAGTTATTTAGGACGAAAGGAAGAAAAAATTGGTGATTTTGATGTAGTTATTTTTAGTGGAATGACAGGTAATTGGTGTTTTTATGAAGATTTTTCTGTGACATTATTACCTGAAGATGAAGATTTGTCTGAGGAAGAATTTGAAGAAAAATATGGATATGATAATGTAGATGGAATCTGGCCAGGTGAACTTTGGTATTCTGCTAAAGATAAACTTCCTAAAAATGTTGCTGAAGTAGAAGTAGATTGTTAGAAAGGAAAACAATATGAAAGTAAGAAATGGGTTTGTAAGTAATAGTTCCACATCTTCATTCTTGATTTATGGAATTTGTTTTGAATCGGAAGATGAATTTCGTGAGGCTTTAAATATGGAAGTTGAAAACGACGACGATGATACTGATGTATGGGAAATTGGATATGAATTAGGAAAAGAACTTGATATGGAATGTCTATGGCCTTATGACGGAGATTATGGTTGTTATATTGGTGTGTCGTGGGATCAAGTTAAAGACGATGAAACTGGAGCCGAATTTAAGGCGAGAGTAGAAAAGAAACTCAAGGAAAAGTTCGGTGATGATCTTGAATTTTCTACTTATTCTGAAGCATGGCGAGACGGATGATAAAAAATAAAAAAAGTTTCAAAAAATGGAACTTTTTTTCACAAAAAGTAGTATAATAGATACGTTTCGAAAATTTGTATATACTTATATATGGTAGTACAAATAGTTCTTTGAAAATTTTTCTCAACTTTTAGGGTCGTTGATGCAGAGTTACCTTACAGATAATTCTAAAAGGATGAAAGGTAGATTGTAAACTCGATCTGCTAGCCGCGTCGTAAAATCTTAACCGAAGAAAGTTTTCGCGGTCTTAGAGTTTCTTGTGTGGGAGCAAGTTTAAGAAGCCCCGTTGAGAGTCTTTAACAACAACGTTAAAAAGACGTGATAGTTTCACGGAAAAATCAACTCTCTCTGGTCGTTCCTTATCCTAAATTTTTTTTTGAGAAAAATGGAACTTTTATTTAGTTGAATAGTATATAAGTATATATAACATATTGTATTGCGGGGTGGAGCAGTCTGGTAGCTCGTCGGGTTCATATCCCGGAGGTCGCTGGTTCAAATCCAGCCCCCGCTACTAAACAAGTCCTGATTGATACAGGACTTGATGGGTCGTCGGTTTAACGTTATCTTTTAATCGAAAAAAACGCAGGACGTGACGCGCGTCAATCTCGTTAGCCACCTTTATCCATCATTTTATTTTGATCTTTGAAAATTTTGTGACTGAATAACTCATGCAGGTGAGTAAGGTACGATAGCCCAGACTGAAAAGTTCTGGGAGTCGGTTGCGAGTTCAGTGAGAATAAGAGACTGTCGATATGGGAGTGGGATCAACTCTTGGGGTTGAAAAAAACATATCAATGGTTCGTCTGCTAAAATCCCCATTATAATTGGCAATAGAGCTACTGCTAGTGGACGTTGGAAGATAAATAGATAGGTTCTTCCTGTCATAAGGTTAATAACGACGGTTGTTAACCGACATGCTCGAATAATTCAAGTCTGAATGAACGCTTGCGGGTAGATGCGAATCCCGCCAATTTTTTATATTTTAGCTGATGTACCATGTGTACAAACAGTAACGAGATTGTAAAACCTACAATCTCAGACATAATTTGGGTCGTAGTTGATGATTATCGCGATCACACGTAAAAATAACATCAACAACTTTTTATCCAAGATATTTTGTTTACAATAGTAACCCGACAAATATCTTGTCGGGTTTTTTAGTTTATATAACATTTACCTTTAAACAGGAGGGTCGAATCATGCAAAATTATACCAAAACTTTAAACAAGTCTACTAAGGTAGCAACTCCACAAAACCAAAAAATCAAGGGTCGTAAGAAAGATATGGCTAAGAATTATGGCGGTGGCGTCTCATTTAAGTTGGACAAGTGGGATAAGTTAAATCGTTTCTTAGTATTGGGTAGCGATCAACCAACTTATTACGCATCCGCGCAAAAGTTAACTAAGAAGAATGCTAAGAACATTGAAAAGTTAATCAAGGAAGATGGCATTGAAGTTGTAAATCGTGTAGTTGAGATTTCTTTAGAGGGTCGTGCACCTAATAATGATCCAGCGTTATTCGTATTAGCGATGGTTGCTTCCTATGGAACTGACGAAGCTAAGAAGTACGCTTTGGACAACTTGAGTAAAGTAGCACGTATTGGTACTCATTTATTCCATTTCACAGAGTTCGTAAACTCGATGCGTGGTTGGGGTCGTGGATTACGTAAGGCATTCGCCAAGTGGTACACCGACAAGGACATCAACAAGTTGGCGTATCAAGTAGTCAAGTATCAATCTCGTGACGGGTGGAGTCACCGTGACATTTTACGTAAGTCTCATGCACAAGCCGTCAATGAAGATATGAACAAGGTATTCCATTGGATTACTCAAGGAATCAATGGCGACATTGAGAAGTATAGGAAAATTCCAATGATTTATGGTTTTGAGTTAGCAAAGAAAGCCGAAAATGAAAAGGAAATTGTGAACTTGATTAAGGAATATAACTTGCCACGGGAAGCTATTCCTACACAATTCTTAGGAAAGAAAGTATACGAAGCGTTGTTACCAACAATGCCTATGACTGCGTTAATTCGTAATTTAGGTAACTTATCCAAAGTTGGTATCTTGGAAAGTGGTAACTTTGACGAAATCAACTTAGTGGTTGACAAGATCACTAATGATGAAGCGTTAAAGAAAGCACGTGTACATCCTATTCAATTATTAATGGCTTTGAAAACCTATGAAGCAGGACGTGGTTTTCGTGGGTCTAATACTTGGAACGTTGTACCACAAATCGTTTCCGCTTTGGACGCAGGATTTTACAAAGCATTCAAGAACATTGAGTCTACGGGTAAGAGAATCTTGATTGCTTTGGATGTATCTGGTTCTATGGGTAGTGGTATTCAAAACGCTCCATTTATCAGTTGTCGTTCCGCATCGTCCGCAATGGCTATGGTAACGATGAAAGCTGAAAAGAACTGGGGTATTATTGGATTTACCGGTGGTGGTTGGTATGGTTCTGGTCAAGCGTTAACTAATGTAACGGAATTGAAGTTACACGATAGAATGAGTTTGAATGATGTGGATAATTACGTTAGCAGGTTAGATTTTGGTGGAACTGATTGTGCTTTACCAGCATTGTGGGCCGCTGGTATGAACAAGGATTTTGACGCGATTTTTGTATATACCGATAATGAAACTTGGGCAGGAAATATCCAACCAAGCGAAGCAATGGATCGTTATCGTCATAAAGTGGGTCACGATGTCAAGTTAGTTGTAGTTGGTATGGCATCGAATGGTTTCACTATTGCTGATCCAAAGGATAGAAGCTCACTCGACGTTGTTGGTTTCGACACAAACGCGCCATCTATAATGAGTGACTTTATTATGGATAAATTCTAATCCAGAACAGCCGGGAGACTGGAGGACTCTGGGAGAGCTATGAACTTAGCCGAGACCCGCCCCATTTGTGTAGGGCGGGTTTTTTATTTTGTGGAACTATTTGATTTTTCAATAGTTTAATATTTATATAAGTATGTGTAAAACGTAAACGGAAAGGATATGTTATGAGATTTAAAGATATTATAGTAGAAAAGATTGAAAGATTAACCGACAACGTAGAAGGGTTAAAACGTTCCATTGAAAAGGATGCGTTAACAAAAGAACAGGTTCATGAATCTTACGGTAAAATTCAACACGAGTTAGGACAAATCCTGGCTTTACTCAATAGAGAAAATCAAGATTAAAAATGCTCGAAAAAACTAACTCAAAAATATTCACAACCTTATTGGGATTTTCAGCGTTACTGGTAGCTGCTGCTGCAGCGATCTTTTCTGTAACGGGTTTATCCATGTTATACTCAGGGGAAATGTTATACGTGGCAATCGCCATGGGTGCCTTGGAATTCGCCAAGATCATCACCGCGTCATTTTTGTATAGGTATTGGAAAACAACAGGTTGGGGATTAAAGACGTATTTATCGATAGCAGTATTGGTATTGATGTTAGTAACGTCCGGTGGTATTTATGGTTATTTGACTAACAGTTATCAAGGGGCGACGATAGGATTAGATAAAATCAATAGTCAAGCTCAAGTATTGGATCAACGAAAACAAAATTTAGTGGATGAACGAGAAAGATTGAAAAGTGATATAGCGACACTGAGAGCGGAGAGACAATCAACCATTGAGAATCGTAACAGTGAGATAGCTGCTAACAATACAGCGACGGATTCTAATTCTGTAAAGTATAGAGCGTGGAGAAATAGTCAAGCACACAAGAGATATGACGAAGAATTAACGAGAATAGACGACAACATTTCACGTTACACCGAACAACTTGATACAACGAATGTGAGATTATCTACCGTAGAACAGGACATTTCGGACAAAAAACTTGAAATGATAGACACCGGTGTAGACGTTGGGCCTTTGGTTTATATGGCACGTATATTCAATACGACGATGGACAATGTAATGAAATGGTTTACATTGGTCATTGTATTTGTGTTTGATCCATTAGCTATTGCTTTGATTGTCGCCTATAACTCTGTGATAATGAAAGGTAGACAAGAGAAAGAATATAGTGTAGGTATTGATCCTGCGTTACCGGGAGATTTTTCTATTACAAGTTCATTTGATCCTATACCACAAGAACACATTGGTTTAGAGGTAGGTGAATTTGGTGGTTATGATATACCACAAGAGGACGACGAGGACGATGAAATTATTTTTGATAAACCGGGTATAGAATCTGCGAAACCGATAGAAGAATCATTTGACAACATAGAAAAGAAGATAAAAGAGGAAAAGGATTTTCTTCAAGAGGTAGACGACGAAATTGAGGAAATGGAAAATGAAGTTGAGGTAGAGAAAGAGTTAAAAGCAGGAACTGAGTTATTTAAACATTTCATTGAAAGTCAAGAGGATTTAGACGAAGATTTTTCTGAGGCATTAGAGGAAACGACGAAAAAGGTAGGACAAGATGAACCAACAAAAGAACGAATAGTTCAAGAGCCTGCGAAATCGGGCGACATACCAAAAGAAAAGATTATAGATGCGGTAGAAAAGGTAAAACACAAAAACGAGTTTTTTGATAAAATGAGGACGGAACCTGAGAAAAAGGACGAAGAAGCGTTTGAGAAAGAGATAGAGGAAAAAAAGAAATCACCCGTAACAAATGACGAGATACGAGCGTATTTTGAGGATGCTGTAAGAAAAGTAAAGAAAGAGGGTCAAGGAATGATTATACGGTCGCCATTTCAAGCAGGTGGTAGTGTAAATGTGGGTCATATGGAAGATGATCCTGATGTTGATTATTCAGTACAAAGTGATCCTGTAAATGAAAAATAGAGAGGTTATTATGAGTGAATTTACAAGAGGAATCCTTATCAAAAAGGATGGAATATATTACCGTGATTGGGATGATGGCGAACAACTTGAAAACAAAGTAGAGAGTTTTATACCATATCTCAATGAAGAAATACGAGTAGAGGACGATATAACATTTGAGGATTTTTTCAATCATGTTATGGACAACCATGAAATTATTAGTGTGATTTTCGCCAGTCAACTTGGTCATTTTGATTTGGGTAAGTGGGTAGACGAATGGAAGAAACCATTTGTGGATAAGCCCGATGGTCATACCCGAACAAAGTATTTACAAGTTGCTTGGTCAACTGAATGGTGGGATAAGAGTATCAATGGTGAATATAGAGAAGTTGAGGAATGGGTAGGTTTTGGTGGTCGTGGCGAAACACTTGACGAAGAAACTGGTGATTGGATGGATGATATGGGCATCTCTTTTTCATTTACACCAATAAATGAGATGAAAGGCTATCCCTTTAAGATAGATACTGAATACAGAATGTTGGATTGGGAAAGATACCAAACGAATAAAACTCCTGACGATCCTGATTATTGGTATTGTGTTATAGGTCACAAGAAGATGACTGTATTTGATGTAGTTGGTGGAATTTTGGACGACATTTCTTTTTACGGTGATCCTGATCGTCGTGACGAAACGGGCGAAGAAATACGAAAGACTGGCGACGAGTTAGACGAAATTATCAAGGAAAAGGGTATAGAGGGAGCTGAGAAAGACGGACACCTATACAGATGGGATCCTGATAAACTTTTTGGGAATGACGATGAATGAGTTTGTTTTATATTCGATAGATGTAGAGCCATATGCGGAAGAAATTATTGATGCGATTTGTGAGGAATATAAGGAAGCCAAATATGCGTTAAGCGGCGATCCGACAATCTGGTTAGAGCATGAAAAGGATTTGAGAGAATTTTCCAAGAAACATGAAGATTATGTAATTACATTGTATGGACAAGGCTCTGAAGCACCCGATGTATGGATCAAACATTTCAAGAATGGTAAGATGCAGTATTGTCCAGCGATCATAACATTTGACGAGTTTGACGAGGAAAAGTTACAGTGAAATATAAAATAAAAGGTTTTAGTGACGAAGGTTTTACAATCAACGAGATAGAGAAAAAGGTAGCAGGAATCGTAGCGATAAATGATTTCCCTATGGCGCCCCGGATGATCCGCGAACTAAAAAAGTTAGTAGACATATTAGTTTTGAGATTTGACGAGGTAAATGGCGACACCGACATTTGGCTCCAGTGTATAGAAGCAGCCAGTGGAACAAAGCTCATTACATTTACGAGTGATATAAAGTGGAATCGGTGGAATTGGAGAGAGGAATTATTACGAGAGTTAGACGACGAAAAACCTGACATCATTTTGTCGCCAGACGAAGATGAAACATTTCACGAGGATTTTCTTATTGACTTAAAAAAGTTTATGGTATCGAGTGATGATATAATGATGTTTTCGTATAAAATGATTACGGACGATGGGCGACACGTAATGAAATATCCAAATCCAAGACATTGTAAAGCGTATAAATGGGTAGAAGGTATAGGATATAAACCATATAAATATTGTGCGAAACCTACTTTACCTGGAGATAGGGAACCTGTAAGATATATTGCAGAATATCCAATGTTACATTATTGTTTTTATACAAAAGAATTAGAAGAATCAAAAGTGTTACATAAGTAAAAAATAAATTTTTATATATTTATATATGTAATTCATCAATCTGTTAGCCAAGAGTTAATGGTGACTTTAGAATGTTCCAACGGGACATGAATTGGTTTGCAGGTATTTATCAAATAAATAAGGAGAATTGCTATGAAACAACACAGACGCGTTAGCACATCATCCGTCGCTGTTATGGATTATCCATCAGCGCACATCACAATTAACAAATCCAGAATCAAAACTTATCCTTACAATCAGGTCTTTATGGCTGACGGAACGGAATTCCAAATTGAGTTGGACAACTGTACGCCCTACACATGGCTCGCCATGATCAGTTTAAACGGCGAAAAGACATCCGAAAGTGGATTAGTTTTGAAACCTGGTGAACACGTATTTTTGGACACACCTGATATAACAGCGAGTGGAAAGAAGAAACACAAGTTCAAGTTTGAGACGTATGAGATTGAACAAGGTCGTGGTCATTTGGTCGCCGAAAATGGTAAAGTCAAGATCGAGTTTTATAAGGAAAGACAATTTCCTAATTGGTTGATTCAACCGGTATCTACTCATATTTACCATCATCATTACCATAAACGAGACATTACGCCTTGCCCACCATATGAACCATATTGGTATTGTAATACGGGTGGAGATACTGCTGATCCGAATTTAAGTGGAACGATAACGATTTCAAATAGTAGTGATAATAACATTTCATTTACAACAAGTAATGTAAATCCTTGTAAGGAAGTGTCTCTTGGGGATGAAATGCAATGTAGTTTACCTGTTCCAACTGAAGAAACTGGACGTATTGAGAAAGGTAAAAAGTCAAAACAAAAATTCCATAAAACGAATATTGATTTTGAAAGTTGGGTTTCTCACATTGAAGAATTTCAAATCTTTCCATTATCCAAAAAACGAGTAAACATTCAAGAAGCGACACGAGAATATTGTACTCAGTGTGGTAAACGAAGAAAGAAGAATTTTGCATTCTGCCCGAAATGTGGAACAAAGTTTTAAGTTATTAGTATAATAAGTATAAGGTTACATCGAAAGGGCGAGGAATCGCCCTTTTTTTCTAAAAAAACAGTTGACAAATCCATTTTTATTTATTATATTATATCAACTTATAATGAAAGGAAGTGTCATGAAAGAACGTATGAGAAACATAATAATTGCGTTAATGGCTATACCGGTATTTGTAATAATGGTAAAGTATTCTATATTCAATGTACCTATTGATTGGGCGGGTGTATATTTGATTGGGGTAATGGCCATTCTTTTATATGTTCATGTAAAACATAATGTAGTCAAAGTAAAGGAGTAAAATGGCGACACACAAAGAGACAATGGAAGTCATAAGGTCGTTTGTTGAGTATAGTAGGAAGTACCGTGAAAAGAAGAAAGATGGTAAAACGACACTCAAGGACGATGCTTTGTGGCTCCAAAAATGTAATGAAATGTCAAAAATAATAAGTGAGTATGATGTAAGTAAAATAAATTATGGAAAGAAAGATGGGAAAAAAGTATCGTGATAAAGAATATCGTAACGTAAAAAAGATTGATGGTTCATATCCATATTATGATGCGGAGTTATGGATTGATGGAAAGTTTATACAACACGTTACTTTATCTGAAGTAAATTATCGTTACAATGTATTGATGGCTAAGTTAGAATCTTGTGTGGAATTTGGTATAAAATTGAGCAAAGAACTTTTAGATGAAATAGATGAAGTTATGCAACTAAAGTATGAAGAAGGCTCAAACGATGCGTATGAACATTGTCAATGGACGGAGGAATTATGAGTGATTCATTAGGCGACCGGATGAAAATGTATGAGAAGGAATTTTATTCTCCGGAGTTAGGATATGTAAATCAAAATATGCCTACGTTTGTTCGCCTTGATGGTAAGGCGTTTCACACATGGGTAAAACGAATGAACATCGAGAAACCATTTGATTATCGTTTGTCATTATTGTTTCAACAAGCGACTATTGATTTATGTCGTGATGTAGGACAAATACTTATGGCTTACGGGCAATCTGATGAAGTCACATTTTTATTGAATGGATGGGCGAATCCTGATTCACAAATGTATTTTGGTGGAAAGATACAAAAGATCACATCCATTATGGCTTCCGCGTTCACCGCACATTTCAATCTAAAGGGAGTGGGTCATTTTGATCAATGGACATCAGCATTATTTGATGCCCGAGTTTTCAATGTGCCAACTGTCGGCGAAATAGAAAATGTTTTCATTTGGAGACAACAAGATGCCAAGAGAAATTCCATTCAAGCTCTTGCTCGTTCATTATATAGTCACAGTGAATGTAATGGAAAGAATCAACAAGAAATGGTTGATATGTGTTATAAAAAGGGTATTTTGTGGGATAATCTTACACCTTTACAAAAGTGGGGATTTGTCGTATATAAAGAAAGTTACGATGTGGTAGTTGGTGATGGAATGGTGGAAAGGTCACGCTGGGTCGCCGATACAAGAATACCATATTTTGTAAAGGATAAAAGATATATAATTGAAAAATGGATAACAAGTAGAAATATAGGAGATTAAGTTATGGTTTTGATAATTAGTGGAATACTTTTAGCAGTTGGTATTATTATATTCTTTCTTGGAGTGATGATTGATCTTGATGGAATGATGGGGTTCGGGTTCTTTTTAGCTTTTTTTACAATAATTTTTGGTTTTCTTTTTGTAGGATTAGCATTACCGGTTGAAACGGAAATCATTGTACCTGATGGTAGTTTTATTGAGAAGAATGAAAATAGTATAGTGTTGGTTGTTCCGAACATTGGTAACAAGGTTATTACCGACCCAGCTATTATTCGACACATTGAAGTTGGCGACACGATAAAAGTTATGTATGATTACAATTCATATGGTGGTGAATTACGTGAATGGATATATGTTGAGAAAAATGGTTGGAAATACTAAAGTTATATATTTATATATAGGTGAGAAATGGGAATAGAGAAATCGGCCGGTTTAGTTATTATCTACGAAGATAGTATTTTATTAGGACATCCCACCGGAGCACCGTGGAAAGGCTCATACAGCATTCCAAAGGGAAAGATAGAGATTGGAGAGAGTGAGTTAGACGCAGCGATAAGAGAAACGAGAGAGGAATTCGGGGTTGAGTTTTCGCCCGACATGGTAGAAAGTGGTGAACCAAAAGTAATAAACTATAAGAATAAACAAGGTAAGACATACAAGAAAGTATTTTGGTTTGTTGTTAGGATAAAGGACAAACATTTTATAAAACACATTTATCCAACAATACCAAAGGATTTACTACAAATAAGAGAGATTGATTGGGCAGGATTTATCGACAAAGAGGAAGCCCGTTGGCGTATCTTTAGACGATTTGAGCCCATTTTGGAGAAAGTATTTGAATTGGAAAGTTGAAAAGTTATTGAATGGAGAGACAATAATTTCCAAAGAACCTGGCAACTCTATGATGCCGTTAATCAAATCTCGTCAACCGGTTACACTGGAACCGGTGACGTGGGAAGAATGTAATGTAGGCGACATAGTTTATTGTAAGGTCAAGGGAAATCTTTATACACATTTAGTAAAAGGAAAAAATGATAAACGTGGACTATTGATTGGAAATAATCATGGACGGATAAACGGTTGGACAAAGAACGTTTATGGTAGAGTAATCCAAATCGGAGAGAGTATGTGAGTAACAACTATAATGAACATTATACCGTAAAATTCGCTAAACTATTTCTTGATTTTGTTAAACAAGGAAAGATACAGGGATTTTCTGGCGCTGATAGAATATTATTGGAACACTTGTTGAGAGGAAAGATAACGGATTATGGTAAAGTAAAACTTATAGATGAATGTTTAGTAAAGAACAAGAGTGTATTAGACAAGTATGAAATTGATTATGAAACATTAAGTTCAAAAAATGATGAAGTTAACAAGGAACGACCGGTATACGATAAAATAAACATTAAAATAGTAGGTGATAATAATGTAATAGAGGTCAGGTTACCCTGGTTACCGAAAGACAAGTTTGACATATTAATAGGATTTTTTAAGAAGGATTTAGATTTTCAATTTGAATTTCGCCAAAATCAAGATGGAGTTTGGTTTTCAATTATTCGTGATGAAAATGTATTTGATGAACTAACAAATCATCCATTAGTTAAAGTAATAGGATATGACATTGACGAAGAAAAAGTAAAAAAGGCGAAACAGAGACTAAAGAAAGAGATTGAGAAACAAAAGAAGTTATTTGAGTTATCCGTAACCGCTGAAATGGAAGAAACGGAAGAATTCAAGGGTATGTTTGAGAAACTATATCCATTCCAAAAAGTATCGGTGGAATACTCAAAACATAAAAGGTCAATCCTTATCGCTGACGAAATGGGATTAGGAAAGACAATACAAGCGTTAGCGATTATAGAGTACCATCAACTATATCCAGCATTGATTGTTGTACCAGCGATGCTGAAGAAAAATTGGGCGCGAGAAATAAAGACGTGGTTGCCTCATAAAAGTGTGGTTGCGGTTGATAAGAACAAAATCATTCCACCTGGTGATTTATACATTGTAAGTTATTCAATGGCGTCAAAGGTATCAAATCGTTTTGTGGTAAGAAAACCAAAAGTCATTGTATGTGACGAAAGTCACTATTTGAAAAATCCAAAAGCTGCTCGAACGGATTACATACTCAAAAATTTCAAGAATGTTCCATTCAAGATTTTGACGACCGGTACACCGATACTAAATCGAACTGTTGAATTAGCACCACAGCTTGATTTGTTAGGAATTTTGGACACACATTTTGGTGGAAAGAGGAAATTTATAAACCGCTACGCTCCGCCACAATGGAATGGGTTTGGTACGACATATGGTTCGGCGAACGAGGAAGAACTACAAGTTGAGTTGAGAAAATCTTGTATGATTCGTCGTATGAAAAGGGATGTTTTAACTGAGTTACCTGATAAAGTTAGACAAGTAGTTTATTTGCCATTATCTGATGTTCCGGCTTACGAAAAAGTTGAGGATGATTCTATAAATTGGTATGAGACGAAACTACGAAAACAAGATGAAATGAGTGAACATGAAATCTTGGAAGCAGTAGACGAAAAGTTACAAAATCGTAGTGCGTTTGCTGAGAAGATGGTAAAGGTAGAATATTTACGACAAGCTGCGGTTGAGTATAAAATGAAAGCGGCGTTAGAGTGGATAGATGATACATTAGAACAATCGAGTAAGTTGATTTTGTTTACGCATCACAGGGATGCTGCGGAACAAGTTTATGAGAAATACAAAGATAGGGCTGTATTATTATATGGTGGAATGAGTGATCAAGTTGAGGATTTGGTAAACAAGTTTATCAAGGACAAGAGAATACAACTATTTGTCGCCTCGGTTCAATCTGGTGGAGTTGGTATAGACGGATTACAAGATGTGTGTGACAAGGTTGCGTTTCTTGAGTTACCCTGGACACCGGCGATGCTAACACAAGCCGAGGATAGAGCCCATCGAATAGGACAAAAGAATGCCGTGAACGTATATTATTTGATAGGCGAAGATACGATTGAGGAACACGTATATGGTGTGGTAGTTGGTAAGGAAGAAATATTTGATAAGGCGACAAACATAAACAAGTTATTTGCATGGATGAAAAAGAGAAGAAAAAACAAAAAATAAAATGTATTGGATGGATTATATTTTGTGTATTCGCCATTATATTTGGTATTGTAATAGAAAGATATGGTGTAATAATCGCATTTACAATAGTGGCGATATTCAAGTATTTTGAAATGAAATATCCGGAGTTATTAGGATGAAAGTTATATTTTTAGATTTTGATGGAGTAATATGTACCAATGATTCTATCAGTGACGCCCGTACATTTGCGAAAGCGAATAAAGATGGTGATCGTAATTTGTATAGTCAAAAAATGATTGATCCAAAGTTGGTAGAAAACATCAACAAGGTTATAGATGAAACGCAAGCATTTGTAGTTATATCATCGTCATGGCGAGATTTACATCCAATAAATGAGTTGATTATGTATTTGATGAACGCCGACTTTCGTGGGATTGTTATAGGAAGGACGCCAGTTTGGAAAGAGTATAAAGAGGATATAGGAATCAAAACTATAAATGATTTACAAATGTTTTGGGAACATGAACGTGGAAATGAGATAAATTTATGGTTGAGTGAGAATAAAAATGTTGATTCTTATATAATTATAGATGATGAATTGTCTGATATTGAGCCCTTACATAAGGGAAAGTTTATACATACTACAATGGAAAAAGGGTTTCATGAAGATTTGATTCAAGAGGCGATAAATAAATTAAAAGGAGAATAAAATGGCAGAAACGAAAGAAAAGACAACTAAAACAACGGTTAAAAAATCACAAAAGGTAAAAGTTTTAGTATCTGTATATCGGGTAAACGACAAGATTGTTTCCGCATTAGGTATTCCATCTGTTGATACTCCAGTAAAACACGTATTCCAAAAGGATAAGATACGGGTAGAGGATTTATTTGTATTTACTACACAAATAAGAAATCATTTACCATTTTCCAAGATGGACACGTATAGACTTGTTGTAGATCAAGCATTAGATGATAGGAACAAAGAGATACATTTGCCCGAGACAAAGGCAAAAGACTTACAAAATATCGGTACATTTATTCATGAAGTATTGAGTATAGAGATTGAATTGTTGTCATAAAAAATCAGAAAACAGTTGACAATTCTTTTTATTTTTCGTATATTTATATAAGTAATCATTTATGGAGAATATAGATGGATAGTAAACAATGGAAAGAAGTATTGGAAAAGGGTAAACTCAACGAAGCAACAATGAGTACTGATGATTTTGTGAAACAAATTGAAAGTGTAATAAAGAAACATTTTCCAAAGTCATTTTCTCAAGTTGAATTTGGTGGACGTTTTGAACCGAGTATTCATATCGTATTCGCGTTAGGTCAAAAGAATGATTGGTCTGGTGGATATTTTGAAAATGATATAGTTAGTAATCGTATGTTTATTTGGGGATTTGAAAAAAGTGGTAAGATGAAAGATAAACTTCAATTTGATCCAAGTGGAGCAGGAAGTTTTGTTATTAAACCGGGTCCTGATTCTTATATGGCGTATGATAGAGTAAAAGTTCCTGTACGTAAGAAAACTGGATCACCTGATCAAATCCTAAAATCGATAGACAAGTATTTTGGTGACTTGAAGAAAGCGTTAAAAAGTAATGTAAGTAATTTTTCAAAGGATCACGAATATGCCAAGAAATACATCTAAGGGTTTAGATGAACAAGTAACGGTTACAAAAAAGGGTTTCAACTATTTTTGTAACAAATGTGTAAAATCGTTTAGGTATAAAAGTTTGAAAGAAACTTTAGCCAAAGGTGGAATGTGGAATTGGTTGACTTGCCCCGATTGTGGGGAAATCGTAACCGACTTGAAACGAAAATAAGCCGTCGTAGCCGAGGTTGCCTTCTAAGCAACTAATCGTAATTGGAGCTGAAAATGCGAGTTCGAATCTCGCCGACGGTTCTTATTAACTTGGAGTGAATTATGTCCAAAGTATTTAAAATAGTTTTTAAGGTAGTTGGTATATTAATAGCAGCCATTATTGGTATATTAGCATTTGCGTATTTAACTTTAAGGATTTGGTTTGATAACGCATGGCATTAAAATGCTCTCGTAGCCGGGGCAGGTTTCGACCCTGTTAGCCGTAGCCGGAGCTGAAAACGTGAGTTCGAATCTCACCGAGAGTTCTATGAAAAGTGGTGATAAAGTTCGCCTCATAGGCGAAAAGGAAACAGCAATAATTCTATGGATTGCTCCGTCTTGGAAAAAGTCACCACGGGTTATTTTAGATCGCAGATTAAATCATATAAATGTATATACGATGGACAAATTAGAAAGGGTTATGTAATGTCATTAAGTGCAATCTTGTTTAGTAAGTACAGAGTAAAACCTATTCATTCGCCAAATATGATGGGTGATTGGAATGAAACGCTTTACGCTGTTCAAGGTAAATTTATTATATGGTGGACGATAAGATATTTTAATACATATCGTGGTGCCGATTTATGGATCGACAAAAACATATTGGGGAAGTGATGAAAAAAATCGAAATGAGTGAAGGGCCGTGGGTAAAGTTCAAGGATGAATCATATAATGAATGTCGTGTAACATTAGTTCATCAATGGACAAGAGTAAGCCCAGACGGCGAAACAAAAGACGAAATGGGAATAGTGGTTATGCAACCAAAAGACCCGAAAGATTCACATCCATTTTGCCAAACAGTTAAACTTGATGAATTGGACTTTATCGCATTTAGATAAGAAAGGGGTAGTTATGTTTAAAATAATGGTTATTTTATTGTTGTTTGTTTCATTTGTATTTTCACAAGATACACTAAAGGTTTATGAATATGATGGAGAAATTTCAGTTGTAGGACATCTTAGAATAAAAGATAATCCTATTACAGAGAAAACATATTCTCAAGATGATTTACAACAAATACCTTTAGACGACAAAGATGTTCCAGCGATGCTGACATACACTCCCGCGATTCAGTTTTATTCTGACATGGGAACATTTTATGGTTATTCTTATTTTCGCCTTCGCGGGATTGATCAAACAAGGATCAATGCTACATTAGATGGTGTTCCACTAAATGAACCTGAAGATATGGGAGTTTATTTCAACAACTATCCTGATTTTTTGAGTTCCGTTCAAGATGTACAAATACAACGTGGAGTTGGAACTACAAGTAATGGTACAGCTTCTTATGGTGGATCACTCAATTTCACATCAAAGACTTTAGACGAAGAATACTCAAGGTTGAATTTCAATTATGGATCATACAATACATACAAGTTCATGGCGGAACAGAGTTTCGGTATAAATGAAGATGGTATTGGCTTGAATCTAAGATTTTCAAGGGTAAATACGAAAGGTTACCGTGACAATTCCGGTCATTATGGTTATTCATTTTATTTAAGTGGTGGAGTATTCAAGGAAAACTATGCATTCAAGTATATAACATTTTATGGAAATCAAGAGAATGAAATGGCGTACCTGGCGACACACGAAAATGATTTAAGTTACAATCGTCAAATGAATTACTTGTCGCCCAACGAAAAGGATCATTTTCATTATTGGTTCAATTCATTATCATATATGAGTGAACACGTAACGAATACAATCTATTTTATCAAGTTAGATGGTACATATGGTGTTCTGGCAGAGGATATGTTGAACTTTAATTTAGATTCATACTATTTAGGTAACATATTAAATGTAAACTATGATTTTACAAGGTTAAAACTATACTCGGGTTTTCATTTATACACCTATAAACGAAATCATTCAATGGATATAATTGGCGACGAGGTTTACAAGAATTATGGGATCAAGAATGAGGCGAGTGGTTTTATAAAAGGTAGTTATGACATAACGAGAGACATAGATTTATTTGGTGACGTACAAGTAAGATACAACGAGTTTATTTACAATGGTAGTGTTTCGCCACCAAAAACTTCATGGTTATTTGTGAATCCAAAGGTCGGCGTAAAGTATGGAATGTATTATGTTTCTATTGGTCAAAACATGAGAGAACCAACACGAAACGATTTATTCAATGGCGAAGATGATCTAAATGAAGATAACATTCACGAAGCTTATCAAGTTGAGCCAGAAAAAGTTCTTGACATTGAGGCGGGAATTAAGTATATTGAAAAGGACTTCACATTGAATGTAAATCTATATCATATGGATTTCACCAATGAAATCGCCGCCATAGGTGAACTAAGTTACATTGGATTACCATTGAGAATGAATGTACCAAAGAGTACAAGACAAGGAATAGAAATTGAATCAACATATAAGTTTTCAAAAGATTTGAGTATGTTCAATTTTATAGGTGTGAATAAATCGAATATAAAAGAGTACGGCGTCTACAAAGATGTTACTCCATTGTTAAGTCCGGAGTTGACTTACACCGGGAACTTGATTTACAATGTAAATCATTATTTTACGAGTGGAGTATATTGTAGATATATGGGAGAATCATTTTTAGATAATGAAAACACAACGAAGATGAAACCATATTTTGTTACTGATTTATATTTCAAAACGACATTCAAAGAGTTGATATTTAGTTTTACAATAAACAATGTGTTTGATAATGATTATTATAATAGTGGTTATGTATATGATGGAGCAAACTATTATGTAGCTGCTTTAAGAAACTATACACTTGGAGTTACAATAAACTTATGATAGAAATTATTGCTGTTCTATTCACATTAGCGTGTGTATATTTTACTATACAAAACAAGGTTATTGCGTGGCCGTTAGGTATTATTGGAGTAAGTGCTTATTTACATTTGTTTTTCTCTGTGAACCTGTACGCCGAGGTCATAACACAAATCGTATTTTTGTGTCAATCATTTTATGGATGGTATAATTGGGCGAAACTGCGTAACAAGCCACCAGCACCAATAACAAGGTATAAGGATCAATTTGCTGCGTGTCCAAAAGACACAATGGTTTTAACCATTATGATGTATGTTTTAGTAGGAACGTGGTTCATTTATAGTATAATAATGGGATTGTATCAAGGTGGTTACATTGGACAACCGGATATTCCTATTATAGATTCATTTACCACATCATTGAGTTTGGTCGCCAACTTTTATCTGGCGAAACGATATATAGAGAATTGGTTTTTATGGATCACAGTAGATGTTATTTATGTAGGTGTTTTTATTTACAAAGAATTATATATGACAGCAGGATTATACGCCTTATTCTTCTTTATGGCGTTACAAGGTTACAGGAAATGGAGAGAGTTATATGATACTCAAACAACGTAGTGAAAAGATTAGTTATACAAAGGATCAAAAGGAAGCGTTACTGGAAGTTGAGAAATTTCTAAAGAAACCAAAAACGTATGATCAAAACTTGAATACTTTCAAGTTAGCAGGATATGCTGGAACAGGTAAAACCACAATCATAGAAAACATATTTTCATATGCTCGTGACATTTTACATTATGATGTTTATGTATCAGCACCAACAAATGCTGCGGTCAAGGTATTGAGACACAAGTCAGCAGATTGGTTAGCCGGGTTAATTGATTACAAGGAAAAGTTTAGGACGTTACACAGTTTGCTCTATGGCGAGCCCGACGACGATGGAAACTGGAATGCCAAGTGTAGTTTTACACAAGGACAACTTGTTATCATAGATGAATCGAGTATGATAGACACATTTGTAAACAACGACATCAACAAACACATCGCCAAACATGGGGCGAAAGTAATAAAGATAGGTGATGGATTTCAACTTGAGCCAGTCGGTGATGATCCAAAAGTATTGAGGAATCCACATTACGAGTTAAAAAATGTTCAACGTCATGATGGAGTTATCCTTGACTATGTTACAAAGTTGAGAGAAATAAAGAAGTCCTGTGTTCCAACAAAGTCAAAAGATGAAGTGGATGTTTTAGACATTGAGGAAGTTGGAAAGAAATGGCTTGACGGCTTAAAAAACTATGATGATAGTGTTTTCATTGTGGCGAAAAACAAGACACGAGTATTGTTGAACAAGTTGGCCAGAACACACAAGTTTGGTGAAGAACCAAGTGCGCTCCGGAAGACTGATCAAATAATCGTGATTGCTAATTCACCTACTTACAAGAATTCGGAGACATTCCGGGTAAACAAAGTAATCGACATTCGCCCATTAGAAATCTATTCCAAAGATGGCGATAGTTTTGGAGATTGTTATTATTGTAAAGTAGAAATAATGGGTCGTGATGGAGAGTATGATATGTTTTTATTCCCGAATACGGTACGCCCATCAATCTATCATCCTGAGATAGATATAACCACATTACCTTTTGATTTGGAACATTTGATTGATAGAAAGTTTTACAAGAAACCTATATTGAGTAGAAGCGTTTTGATAACAACATATGGATATGCGATAACGGCTCACAAGTCACAAGGCTCACAGTGGGATAATGTATACATTCACAACGATTATTGGGGCGACAATCCCCGCTGGCTTTACACAGCTGCCTCGAGAGCCATCGAATTTTTAACGATGTCAAACAATAGTAGTGGTAAGAAAATAACATGGGAAGAAATAATAGAGGGAAATGGTCATGTATAAACATGGGTTGATATTAGGTAAGTTTTATCCTTTACACAATGGACATTCATATTTGATTGAGGAAGGGCTCAAACGGGCGAAAAACTTAACAATATTAATATGTAGTTTGGAGTCGGAATTTATACCCGGTTATCTTCGTTATAATTGGATCAAAGAAAAGTTCCCAAAAGCAAATGTCATTCACTTGACAAATGTACCTGATTATCCTGAAACTTATGATCAAGGTCCGGTAAAATTTTGGGAAGTGTGGACACAAATAATCAAGGATAATACACCAAGCAATTTAGATGTGGTATTTACATCTGAGGAATATGGTAATCAAATATCTGAGATTTTTGGTATCAAACATGAATGTGTGGACAAGTTGAGAGTTACATTTCCAATATCAGGGACGGATATTCGTGGAAATCCAATGACGAACTGGGAAATGATACCAAAGGAAGCTCGTCATTTTTTCGCCAAGAAAGTGGTATTAGTTGGACCTGAATCTGTTGGAAAGACAACAATGGCACACGAATTAGCCGTACATTACAAGACAGCTTTTGTACCTGAATATGGTAGGGTATATACTGACAATATGAAAAGGAACGCTCAGATAAATTCAATGGATTTTTCACGGATAGCTGCTGGTCAATTACAATGGGAAGATGAAGTTGCGAGACACGCGAACCGGTTATTGATTTGTGATACGGATTTAATGACGACACAGACGTGGGCGGAGTTATATAACGTTCCGTGTCCAGCGTGGATAGCGACACAGTCGTGGAATAGTAAGTATCATTTACATTTACTTTTGACACCTGAAGTGCCTTGGGTTGACGATGGAACAAGGACATTTTCAAATCGTAGGGTTGAACATTATGGAATGATTAGGAAAGAGTTAGACAATCGTAATTGGGAATATAAGATAATTCATGGCGACGATTATAATGATCGTATAGAACAAGCTAAAAAACATATAAGCGAAATTTTGGGGTATTAAGATGGATGAAAAACAACTATTAGAAGAAGCAAAAAAAGTTGAAAAAGAACTTGAGAAAAAAGAGCAGGAATGGGATTATAGTAAACCATTTGAATTATATCAAGAATATACATTACCTGAACGGAAAAAATTAAATGAGTTGAGTAGAAAATATAGGTTGATAAAATCTTACAAATTGAGTGAGCTTCCGGATTACGGTGATGTTATGTCAATAGAACATTTTGTTGAATGTGTAAAGTGTGGTGGATTTATTGATTATGACGGATTTGGTCATTATGTAAAAGATGGTCAAGAAACCGACATCGAGATATATCCAAGTGATGTAAAACACAATATGGTTAGGAAAGATTTTGACACAATAGTATGGTATAATAGATGAAAACATTAGGAAATATGGGATCAGCATACCAGAGAGGTTTAGATGGGTTACCCGCACCCGGTTATGCTCCAAAAGGATCATTATTATATAAGAGTTGGTTAAAGGGAAAAAAGGAAAGGGAGAATAAAGTGGATAAAGTATTACATTTGACATTGATGAAAGAGTATTTTGACGCCATTTTATGTGGCGAAAAGAAAGTAGAGAATAGGGAAATCAAGGGTTATTGGTCAAAGAGGTTAGAGGACAAGAAATATGATTACATACATTTTGTAAATGGTTATGGAGCCGACAAGCCTTGGATGGATGTAAAAATGTTAGGGATTGTAAAGGATCGTGACGAAGGATTATATAAAATACATTTAGGTGAAATTTTGAGGAAAGGAAACATCAAATGAAGTTATTTAGAAGAAAAGAAAAGTTATATGGTGAAATTGTAAAGTATTCTCACAAAACTGCGTTAGAAAATCCTGATATGATTGATAGGGAATATGAACACAAGATCACAAATCTTGAAAAGAAAATACGGGAACACAAAGAGAATAAGAAATATTTTTCTTTTCAAGTAACGTGGAAAGACAAAGAAAGATCATATTTTGAGCCACAAAAATATTTGAATATTGCGTATCGAAAAGATATGTATCTTTATCCATTTCCCATACATCATTATGAAGGCGAAATACATTTTGATAAAAAGGGTATAATGAAGTTTGTAAATGTAGAACCTGCAGCGCTCCTGGAAGCTGTGAATCACAACGACGGTCTTGATGCTAAGATAATCAAATTGAAACTTGAACTTGAAGATTTGAGAAAAGAACGAACAAAGTTTAGAAAGAATTATTTGAAAACGAAATATAAACTTGAAAAAGCTTATTTGATATGATATGTAATTTATGTAATAGGGATGTAGAAACACTTACTCGACATCACCTGACGCCAAAAGCACGAGGAGGCTCAAAGGGCGACACGATAAAAGTATGCCTTTCGTGTAAGGACATGGTTCATCAACTTATACCAAACAAAGAGTTAGATAGGAATTATGACACATTGGAGAAATTATTGGCGAATCCAAAAATACAAAAATATGTCAAGTGGATAAGTAATAAAAAGAAAGAAAGGATAACAATAGCCACAAAAAAACGAAAATAACGGTTGACAATGAAGCTATTTTTTCGTATATTTATATATCAAGTAAAAAAACATTTGACAAAGATGTTTTTATTTTGTATATTGGTATACTGAAAAAATGAAAGGTTTTAGAAAGTGTCAAATCGAGTTTATTATTTTGAGAATACAACTTTAAACCATAACACGGGAAAACATCATAGTAAGTTTTATCGTATGATAGAACTTGGAAATGGTAAGTTTTTGGTTGAGTGGGGTAGTATAGGTAAAAATCCATTGGGAACAAAAGAGTATTCAATGGGCGAATGGTATAACATTCAAACAAAAAAAGAGAATAAAGGTTATGTGTTTGGGAACGATCCTGGTAATACAACTTATCAACCACAACCGGTACAATCGCCTCAACCTGTAGAACCAAAATACGACACGAAGAAAGTAAGTGCTATAAAACTCAAGATTAGAATGGTTGTAGAATTGCTTTCTGAGATAGATATTCCGGAACTTGAAGAAAATGCTTTTCAAGTAAATAAACAGAGAGTGCAAGGAATATATGCGAATTTTTGTGACGATCCCGGAACATTTACACAAGAAAAGGCAAAGGAATTAAATGAGATTTACAACAAATATCGAGTGGACAAAAATTAGAAAATCAATAATTATAATATTATTGTCAATATTAGTAGGTTATCTTGTATTGAGATTTGTAATATTAAACAATGAAGTATTTAATAAAGAACCAATAAAAAGAAAAACAGAACAAGTAGACGAAATGTATACTTAAAAAGGAGTAAAAAATGGCTCGCAGAAAAAAAGTTAACAGATTTTCATTACCTAAACGTGCAGAGACAAAGTGGGTACTTTGTATGAAAGGGTGTGGCGAGGAACTTGAAATTGATGGTGACAGTAAAGGTGGGATATGTTGGCGTTGTACTCAAAAGATGGCCGGGCCGCCGGAAGCTTTAGTACGGGCGAAAAAGAAAGCCGAAGCCGACGAGAACAAAGTTCGTCGTCCGCGTGGTTGGAGATTTTACAAAGAGTTTGTTGATTCAGAAGGAAATGTTTTCTTCAAGGGTGTGGAACAACCTAAACTCAAGGGAACAAAGAAACCAACCGTAATTGAACCAAAAGCTAAGAAATCTTCTTTTGAAAAGGAACAAGAACGTATAAAGAAACAACAAAAACTTGCTGCTAAGTATAATAAAAAGAATGGTAAGGATAAAAAGAAAAAACGTGGTAGGAAAAAGAAATGAGCAAAGCATTAGATGAATTAAAAGAAACACTCAAGGAGAGCGCGAAGTCTCGTGCTCTCCCTATTATAACGGACGAAACGGTATTACGAAAACGTAGTTCTAAAGTAAAGGACACAACTGAAGCAGGAGATATAGCCGAACAACTATGGGCTACTTTATCGGCACGTAATGAAAATGATGTTGGTCTATCAGCGCCCCAGATTGGTATTCGAAAGAAGATTTGTGTAATTCGGGCGAAAGAACCAATAGTATTAGTCAATCCAACAATCATCGAGAGTGATGGCGAAACGTGGTATCAAGAGGGTTGTGTTTCATTTCCTGGAGCCAGTGTAAGGACGAAAAGAAAGAAAAATATAGTAGTCAAGGTTGATTGGGTAGGAATATATAATGGTGTAAGTATAGTATGGGAAAAGGATCAAACATTATATTTTGCTGCCGAAGATCGTGATGATATGGAAAATGATACGAGTTTATTAGAGAGTGTCGCCGTTCAACATGAGGTTGATCATTTGAATGGTGTATTGATGTTTGATAGGGAATGGAAACTTGAGCCCATCAAGAATGAGAAAAAAGTAGGTCGTAACGAGCCTTGCCCATGTGGTAGCCAAAAAAAATATAAGAAGTGTTGTGGAAAGGTTTAGGGAACAAAAATAGGTTTTCGGTAGTATAAGAGAAAAGAGGTTTTATAAATAGGGGAAAGGTTATGACGCATATTGTTCCAGATACATATACATTTGATGATTTACAATTACGCCCGAAATATAGTAAAGTTTTATCAAGGGTTGATTGTGATCTTACAACCGGATTTTCTCATAATGGGATGTTCAAGATTCGTATTCCAATAGTATCTTCACCAATGGATACTGTAACGGAACATGAAATGGCGTACCAGTTATGGGAGCTCGGCGGAGTTGGTTTCATACATCGTTTTATGACGATAGAGGAACAAGCCGAACAAGTAATGTATTTGAGAGAAAAGTTTAGGGAATGGTATAAATATCAACCGCATAATCGTTGTATGTATGAAAATAATAATTATGTAGAATCAAATACAGGATTTGCGACAACTCAACTTGAACCTGCAGACGGGTTTGCTTTTCAACAAATGATTGCTTGTGCGATTGGAGTAACCGGTGATTATTATGAAAGATTTTTAGAGTTACACAACAGAGGTGTCAAGACATTTTTATTTGATGTAGCTCATGGACATCACATTTTACTCAAGAGGGCCGTCACGAAGATACGAAAGAAGTACGGCGACAACGTAACACTTATAGGTGGGAGTATTGCTACTGCTGATGCAGCTAAAGATTTAGTTAAATGGAGATTAGATAGTGTTAGAGTTGGTATAGGAAATGGGTCATTATGTGAGACAAGAATAAGAACCGGAGTAGGTATTCCACAAGCATCAGCGATAGCTGAGGTATATCGAGTGCTCAAGGGAAGTGGAATTTCTATCATAGCAGATGGTGGTATACGGACACCCGGTGACGCTGCAAAAGCGATTGCTCTTGGAGCAGACATGGTTATGATGGGATCACTTTTTGCCGGAACTAAGGAAACGCCAGGTAGATTGATACGAGTAGGAAATTTTCCTGACGAACAATTATTCAAACAATATCGCGGGTCGGCCAGTCAATCGAGTAAGTTAGATCGTGGCGAAAACGATAATAACATAGAGGGTAACTCAAAACTTATCCCGTATAAAGGGAAAGTAAAACGAATAATAGAATCTATAACTGATGGAATAAAATCATCTATGAGTTATGTAGGTGCTGAAAATATAGAAGAATTTAGAAAGAATGCTGAATTTGTGAGAGTAACAAGAGCAGGACAACTTGAAGCTCAACCACATTTATTAAAAAAATAGAGGTACAAAATGTTTGATATGTTTGGTAAGAAAAGATTAGAAAAGGCGATAAGTAAATTATCATTAGAACAAGGCGACGTTATTGTATTACGAACGAATAAAGGATTTCGTAAATGGATTGATGTATTGAGAGTTATTGTACGGCGACTAAAAATATACAAGAATATTGATGTAAGTGTTATGGTTTTACCTGAAGATATGAGATTTGGTAAGGTAAGTGAAAAAGAAATGAATGATATTGGTTGGTTTCGCCAAGACAAAGAAGAAATGATTAGGATATTAGAAGAAAATAAATCAATACGTGAATGGAATGAAAACATTAAGAAGTTACACGTAGATGAATCATTAAAATCGTATGATGAAATACAAAGATTAAAAAAGAGGTTAGAACATTATGAAGGAAAGGGGTGAATATGGACAAATTCACATTGGAAAGGGATTTCGATAATGAACTAAAAAATCAAGGGGTAAAGACAAGGGAGCCCAAAAAGATTGTTTTTAATGTTCCAAAGGACTTGAATATTTATGAATATAGAATAATGTGTATTAGAATGGCTCAAGCCATGGGTTTTGGCGAAGAAAATATAATGGATGCTTTTGGTCCTGTTGATACACCATATTTTAAGTTTGAGGATGATATTGAGATAAGAAAACATATATTTGACTTGATGCATGATGAAAAAAAGATAGATAAGTTTATTCAGGACGATGAAAGTGTACCACCGGACAATGATTCTGGTGATGAAAACTAAATTTGTATATATTTATACACGATATAATATGGGGTCGATCGGATTCGACAGGATAACTGAGAGATTTAATAGCGATTCACTGGGAAGTGGGAAATCCAAAAGCCTAAAATAACTGGCAACGAATTACAATTAGCTGCTTAATCACAACGAATTAAGCCGTCACTCCAAGACACCGATATTGGGTAAAGTGATGTCATAATCGGTAGAACCTTTGAGGGCGACAACTCAAAGTAAATCAAAACTCGTTGTCACAACTTTTGTTTGGTTTTTTCGTGACGTAAAATAACAAAATCAAACTATAATCGTAGAAGTTGGATTTTGAAATATTTTGGACGCGGGTTCAATTCCCGCCGACTCCACAACACATAGGGAGAACATTTCTTGAGATTTAAACGTAAAGAAAAAGAAAAATTGTTATCTCGCAGAAGATTATGGTCTATTTTCGGTTGGTTTTGGGCGTACAAGCGTAATGATGGTGGTGAGTATGTTACCGATTACACTTGTAATGAAAGTGATGGTGGTGGAATGGGTTATCTAAGAAATCATCATTCAATGAATTGCGGTTGTGGTATGTGTCGAGACAGGACAATTATTCGCCGTAAAGAGAACAAAAGTAAACGTCTAAAGGAACGAAAAAAAGTACGTGAGTTGATGAAAGTTATTATAGGTCAAAACGAATTAGATTAAGTTTTACATAGTAGGTTTATAAAAAGCGGGATTGGTGTTCAACGGTTAGCACGCCACGTTGCCAACGTGGAAGTATCGGTTCGAATCCGTTATTCCGCTCTTTTTATTTATAATAGTTGGTAAGTTAAATGAATGGGAGATTTAAATTATGAAAACAATCGCCAAATTTAAGTATTCAGTCTTAAAAGGTTGTTCAATGGTTGAGACGTGGTACAAGAACTTGACAAATGTTGACATAATGAAGTTTAGTATTGGAGCTTTAATAGTTATGTTTTTCGCGATGTGGTTTCACGCATCGTTTCTAAATATTGACATTTATAAACAAAACAAATATATTGAGAACTTGAAAGGACAAGTTACTGAATTACAATATGAAAATGGTAAGAAAGACGAGTTGATTGCTGCTCACAAAGAAAAGGATCGACTTGTAAAAGAATTTGTCAAGGAAATGTTTTCACAGAGGTATTATAGAACAAGTTTGACCGGATACCATCCAGTCCCTGAGCAAACGGACTCAACACCCGACATCACGGCAGATGGAACAAAGTTTGACATTGATAGAGCAGGTGAATACAAATATGTAGCATTGAGTAGGGATTTACTTACACATTTCAATCGACGTGGCGCCGACATAAACTTTGGCGACTACATTTTCATCAAGGGAACTCCTGATGGAGCACAAGATGGGATATATCAAGTTAGAGATACGATGAATAAACGTCATACTCAATGGATTGATATTCTTTTGACTCCTGGTGAGAGGTCATTTTATTACAAAAATGTATTGATGTATAAAGTTGAGAATCCTGAGTTTGTTCGTATATTGAATGAAATATATCACGACTTTGAGGAAAATCCACAACCTTTAGCAATGGTTGAACCGGAAGTATAAAAAATATCAGAAAACAGTTGACAAATACCCTGAAATTTTGTATATTTAGGTATACAAATTAAGAAAGGGTAAAAATAATGTCAACAAAAGAATCTAAAGGAATGTCACTTGTTTCTCGTAGATGGAAAGTTGATATAAAAGAAACGGTCAACAACTATAATTTCAAGTTACATCATGTACATGGTAATGGTGGAAAGTGTAATTTTTGTGGTAATAAACTTGTGTATGTCGCAACGATTACTGGCGACTCTTTACTTGAGGGAAACACTGCCCACAAGACTACATCAAAAGTATATGATGTTGGTTTGGATTGTTTACAGCTCGTTTTAGGTGAAGAATGGGTATATTTTCGTCAAGCGAAACGTGAAATTGCTAAGTTGAAAAAAGAAGCAGCCCAGAAGAAAAGGGCTGAAAAATATGCGACTCAGTATAAAGATATGATTGCTTGGTTTGATGGATTACATCCTGAGTATATCAAGACAAACAAATTTCTTAGTGATATGTTTTCCATTTTGACAACGGGTCGCCGTGTGTTTACTCCAAAGATGGAGAAAGCAATTCGTTCCAAGATGGCGAAGATTCAAATCACTGCCAAGGAATATGGCGACAAACTTGATCATCATAGAAATGTAACCATTCCAAAGATCAAAACTTTGTTGAATCTCGTAAAAGAGGTTGATGGTATTACTAATGATACTGCGTATTACGACATTCCAAAATGGTCTGCGTATGATTTTGTAACTGATGTTCTTGAAAGTGCGACTACAAGAAACTTCCTTTCACCTAAACAAAGGGAAGCATTGAATAAAGTTCATGTTCGTTATACTAAAAAGAAAAAGGAAGCTGAGAGTGTTACTAAAAGGAAAGAACTTGATACAAGTAACATTCCTTACTAAAAAATAAAGCCCGATTCATTGAATCGGGTTTTTTTATACCGAAAATGGAACTTTATTAAATAAAGTAAGTATAATAAGTATGTTAAAGGAAATAAAGAATATATTTAAGGGAGAACTATGTTAACGGCAGAACAGATTGAAAGTAATTGGAATAAGTTAATACGTTTTATTGAAGATGGTTTTGATGGCGAACGGAGAGAAAGGTTATTGAAGTTATACAACGATCATGATAACCGTATCGCTCAAGCACCAGCATCGAGTAGGGTTTATTTTCACTCAGCGTTTGTTGGTGGTTATGTCCATCACGTACTAAATGTGATGAAGATAGCACCAAAGGTTTCATCTTTATGGGAATCGATAGGTGGCGAAAAGACGTGGACGGACGAAGAATTATTTTTTGTCGCCATGAATCACGATTTAGGAAAGGTTGGCGACATAGAGAATGATAATTACATTCCTACTGACGAAGATTGGAAGAAAAAGAGAGGAATGGAATTTGAATCAAATCCAAAAATAGAATACATGCAAATAGAAGATCGTAGTTTATTTTGGTTACAACATTATGGAATCAAAATGAGTAAACGAGAGTTTATCGCCATTCGTGCCCATGATGGATTGTATCAAGACCCGAATAAACCATATTACATTCAATGGGGCGCAAAAGAAGTAGATAGATTTGTTCACGTAATACATACGGCAGATATGTTGGCATCTAAGTTGGAGTGGGAAGAATGGGCTAAGACACCTGAAGCGCGTCCACATTTAGAAGGAAATGGATCAGGTAAACCTATAAGTAAAAAGACTAAAACCACAGTTAAAAAAGCATTTAATCCCAAAAAATTAGAAAACGCTGATATAAAGATAGAGAAGTTTGAAGATTTATTTGGTAACGCATTTAAGGACAATGAAAAATGATAACAATTATAATAATAATTTTAATACTGATAATATTAACTATGAGCTATGTGGTATGGAATTTGTCTCGTAAAAATGGAGCGTTTGAAGAAACACTCGCGTTATATGAGGGTTGGATAGAAAACTTTGCCATAACTGTTGAAAAGATTGATTCTGATTTGAATGACCTTGACGCCGAAGCTACATTTCGTGCCGACGACGAAGTCGGATATTTTTATCAAGGAATGTACTCAATACTAAAACGATTAGAAGAATTTAAACTTGTAGAACCAGGAGAGGAAATTAATGAGGCGGAGGATTTACTTTACGAAAGAGACAGAGAACGCAATCGTCGAATACAACGAGTCCGACGATCAGACGTTCAAATCGAAGATATACAGAGACAAGATAGAAAAACCTTTAAACAAACTGGTAGAAAACATAATAAATAGATTTAAGTTTCCGCACTTTCAGGATGCTTCAATAGATTTACATGCCGATACGGTGTCATTTCTTGTGATGCAGATGCACAAGTATCAACAAGAGAAAGGTCGCGCCTTTTCTTATTTTTCTATCTTGGCGAAAAACTATCTTATTCTTGGTAACAATGAACATTGGAAATTCAAGAAAATTTCACAACGTATAGATACGAATGCGACAGAATACGCATTTGATATTATAGATGAAGCTCAAAATAAGAAACAAAATGACGATACACCTGAGTTTATAAAAATGATGGTGGAATATTGGGAAAACAATCTCACAACGATTTTTACTAAACGTCAAGAAATGATGATTGCGGACGCCGTACTCACATTATTCAGACGTTCCATCAATATAGAAAACTTCAATAAAAAAGCACTCTACTTAATGATCCGTGAAATGACCGGATTGAGAACACAATATATTACTGCCGTCGTAAACAAAATGAGAGAACATAATAATATTCTTATAGAGGAATACAATGCTATTGGGTATTTTGATACGGAAATGTGTTTAGATGATTTTCTTTGAGAATCGGAAGTAAACACACCAAAGGTTATAATAAGTGGTAGTGCAGCCAAGTGGTTCACTTGGGCGTAAGTTTAAAGGTTGGTCTTTAATTAGATCAACCTTTTTTTGTTTGTGTATATTTATATGTGAGATATTGTATTTTATGGAGATAGTCTATGGCGAATATAAAATTGAAGGATTTATTGAAAGAAGATTTTGTTGGAACTACACATCAAGGTTACGAAGTGTACAAGAATCCCAAATCAATCAAACGTATGGCGAAAGAATTAAGGGCGATAAGTTTTCCAAATGGAGATTTATTTGTTATTGATGATAATTGGAATGTTATTCATTCTGCATTTGCTGAGTGGTTAAATAAAAATGGATATAAAGTACCTAATATGAATTTAAAAACAAGAATAGTTGATGGTATGAAAAATGGGTATATAAATTGGCAAAGGAAAGGGTCAACCGATGAATTTTGGTTGAGTGAATCAACCGATTTCAGTGACACAATGTATTTTGATGAACATGAACTTATGCCTTATTTGAAAAAGTATGCTAAAAAAGTTAAATCAAAAAATCCAAAATACAAGTTTGTATTAGAAACAATAGTTTAAGAGAGGTTAATATGTCAGAAGATAGAAAATTTTATGAGTTATTTGAGGACAAATCAATAAGTGATGTATTCAAAGAGATACATAAAAATGCTGCTAATACGAGAAGTAATGCTAAAGGTATGATAGATCAAATGAAAAAGTATGTAAACTCATTGGAATCTGCTACGATAATAGCACCTTTAATTCGTGAATACATGGAGATTATTTTACGAAGTGATGAACAACTTATCAAGTTGAGCGACTCAGCGATACGGCTTATCAAGGAAGGTAAGATTGCGAGTACTGAAGGGCCAGGATTTTTATCTGAGGATGAAAAGAAACAACTATTAGGTGACGTTGATGAATATGAGGAATATGTAAAAGAGGAAAAAGAAAACCAAAAATCATTAGATCAAAGAGTTGAGGAAATAAAGGAAAAACTTAGTGAGGAAGAAAAGTAATGGCGTGGGAACGAGATAAAAATAAAGGTTCAGTTCAACTTACAAATCAACGATTTGGTTTGACGACTGTAGAATCAAGTCCGGGTCGTGGGATCGGTTCGCCTCATTATGAATTTTATGAGTTAGAAGCTGCTGAGGTTATTGACATTATATTAGACGATACACATCCTGAGTTTGTAGAATATAGTGATATAGGTAAAGCCAAAGTTCGAATGGTGATAAGTGAAAATGGTAAGGAGAGATCGACTTTATCTTGGGCGAAACCGTTAGACTCAAACATAAAGTCATTTCCATTACTTCACGAGGTAGTAATTGTCGCGCAACATTTAAACGAGTTATATTACACACAGCGAATGAATGTTTACAATGCTCCAAATCAAAATGCTGTACCTGGTATAAGTTTACCGACCGTATCATCGAAGGAAGAAACTTCGTCAAAAGCGGACGCACAATCATATGAATCGGTGTCCACATCAGGCGCCCCAAATCGCCAGAGTGATCAAGACGATATAAAGTTGGGAAAGGTATTCAAGGACAACATAGACATAAAACCATTACAACCATATGAAGGCGACATAATATATGAAGGTAGGTTTGGACATTCAATAAGGTTTGGGTCAAATCAAGAGAATGGATTACCAACAATAAAGATAAAGGTAGGACAACCTGACGAAGTACCTGAGACATCGATACAACCAATAGATGAAAACATAAATGATGATCCAAGTTCGATATGGATTGTAAATGATGAAGATGTACCATTTATCGCCTCAACTGCGGAGAGTGAAGTACATTTACAATTTTATGAAGATAAACCAAATGAATTTCTTGGAAATCAAATATTTATAAATAGTGATAGACTCATATTGAATGCTAAAACACAAGAGATTATGGGATTTTCCAAGAAAGCGATGAATCTTGTGACTGAGGGTATTTTTACTGTTGATGCTGTAGATGATATAATAACGAATACGACATCACGAACGATACTAAACTCACCTGAGATATATTTAGGTGGAGAGGATGCTCAGGAAGCGGTTGTATTAGGAAATACATTAGTTGATTTATTGAATGAGTTAGTGGATTTATTGATAAGTCATACACATCCTACTGGCACAGGTCCAAGTGGGCCGCCAATGCCACCGGAGAATCCACAACTAAATCAACTCAAGAGTAAGTTAGAGAGTGCGTTATCACAACGAAATTATAGTTTATAATGGAGATAAAGGATGGATAAACAACTTTGGAACAAAATATTTCGCGGAAACAAATTAAATGAAGGAAAAAAATTTGATTTGAACAAGACTATTGATAATTGGTTAAATAAACATCAAAAAATGTATGAAGATTTTCTTGATAAATTGTTATTGGGAAAAACTATAAGAGCAAAAGCATCTAAAGCTGGTACGGGTCGTCATGATTGGGAATATCATACTATTGAGAAAATAAAAAGAGTAGACGTAAGAGGTGGGATGTTTTATGATGAAGTTTCTGTTTTAGATAAAAATGGCGACTATTATACATTGAGTGATGATAAAATAGAATATATTGGATAATAAAGATGCCGATAGATTGGACGACATTTAAACAAACGACAAAAAATTATTTTGTCAGTTACACGGCGAAAACTGAACAACAAGCAGCAAATTTTATCGCTGATCAATATGAAATAGCGATATTGACCGGTGGAGATTTGACATATAATAATGTAGTATTAACTTACACTAAGCCTACATTATCCGCAGCGATTGGGAATGCGTTCACACAAGCGAACAATCCTGCTATGAATGAAAGTGTTGTACCTAATTTTTTTGGAACGACGATTTCACAAGGGTTGATAGGATTTTGGTCTGGTGCTACATTAGCTCCAGTGATTCCGCCACCCGGTTCAACTGCGGTGGTGACGAATGTAGTTAGTGTACCCGGAACGCCAGTTCCAAGATTAGAGGTAAGTGCGACAGAGAATGAAGATGAATTTATAGATAATTTGATAGATTTTTTTACTCAACATCTACAAAGTTTGAGTGGAGTTACAACTGCGTTGGTTACAACGCCAAGTGGTCCTGTGCCCACGCCATTTCCGTGGGTTGGTTACGGGTAAAAAGTAAGGAGTTAGATATGACAAAACAAGATTTACAAAAGTTAATCAATGTCTCAGTGAAAGCTGCGATAAAGGAAATGAAACCTTTAATTGAGACAACGATACGAAAAGAGTTTCACAAGATTTTGAGTGAAGCGGAATCCGCTCCAAAAACGGAAGCGAAACCGAGAAAAATGATGACTGAGGAAGTTTCATCCGAGACATCATTAATGAATTTAATTGACGAAGATAAAGAGAGTGATCCAGTAAGAGCTGGAGTAAACGAGAAGATTTTTGCTGGGAAGAAACCATTTGAGGACGAAAAGAATCCTTTCGCCAACGTATTGAATCAAACGGCGAAGGAAGTAACAAATCGAGAGGGTATATATTCGAATCCGCACAAGATGGCTGCCACCGGTGGTAGTGATCAAGTGAAGGTTAATTTAGCTTCAGGACAACCTGTCGTTGAGAATGTACAACCAACGGAAGATTATGTACCATCGTCAAAGCCGCCTCCATCAAAAGAAGCTATGGCTGCTAAGATGGGATATGGCGACATGGAAAAAATAGGTGGTGGAGAGGGTATACCTGGAATGGAAATAAAACCAAAGAGTACAGCGAAAAGGATTATTGCGGAAGACCCGATTCCAGCTTCAAGTGAACCATTAACTGAAGTAGAACTTCCAACACAAAATCCTGATGGACAACCAATAAATTATTCAAAAGTTCCAATGGATTTAGTTCAAAACATGATGAAAGATTATCGTGGATTGATGAAAAAGACGGAACAAAAAGTAAATAGACCTGTATAAGGGGAAGATAAATGGCAGAACCGATAGGAGTAAAAGTTCCTATTAGAATGGGTAATACTGGATTTTTTGATCAAACGTTTTCTTCGATAGAGGAAGCGAAGTCAAACATGATCAATCTTCTTTTGACGAGAAAAGGCGAGAGAATGATGCACCCTGAACTCGGGACAAACATATACAATTATTTATTTGATCAAATGACGGGTGATTTATCGAGTAAGATACAAAATGAGATAACAACTGCGGTAGAGACGTGGTTGCCTTATGTTGAGTTAACCGAGGTCACCGTAGACGCTGGCCCGACGAACATGGATCAAAACAAGATTGACGTTAGGATCGCATTTGGATTAAAGAGGAATATAAAAGAACATGATGAAATAGTAATTACTTTTGTAGTGTAATGGAGAAAATAGATGGTAAAGTTAAAAAATCTTTTGGAAGTAACCGTAAAGTGTGATAATTCAAGTTGGATGCGAAGTTTAGAATCATCTTATGTTAAAATTACAAGCCCGACAGGAAAAAGTATTACAATAAAGAAAACTTTACTCAATAAATTATCTGATAAAGAGAAAGAATTAATTTATAGATGTGTTGGTAACGAAATGGTAAGGAATACAAATAAACCTGTCAATGTTACTAAAGATGAAATGAAAACTTTATTAAAATTATCAAAAATGCGAGGATAATTGGAGAAAATAGATGGCGAATGAAAACATAGTAAAGGAAGTACGTTATCTTGGTCGAGATTTCAATGATTATAGGACTAATCTAATAAATTTCGCCAAAGTGTATTTTCCTACGGTGTATAAAAACTTCAATGAGACGAGTGTAGGAATGATGTTTATTGAAATGGCGTCTTACGTTGGCGACTCACTAAGTTATTATATCGATAACTCATTGAAAGAAAGTTTATTATTGTACGCCGAAGAAGAGCAAAACATTTATGCTCTTGCTCAAACACTTGGATATACACCTGCATTATCTGTACCTGGTACAACTAATGTTGATGTGTATCATATTGTACCAGCGTTGGGAAGTGGTGCAAATGTAGTTCCTGATTGGAGATACGCCTTAATCGTAAATTCAGGAATGCAGATCGCAAGTAAAGCGGATTCAAGTGTAGTATTTAGGACATTAGAGGATGTAAATTTTGCTCACTCGTCAAGTGATGATCCAACAACTGCTACAGTTTGGGAAACGGACGATCAAGGAAATCCAACATTTTTTGTATTGAAAAAATCAACTCAAGCCGCTGCCGGAGAAATTTTGACTGCCGACTTTTCTTTTAGTGATCCAAAACGATTTGAGAAAAAAGTGGTCTCAGAAACGAACGTGGTACAAATTTTGGATGCTACTGACGCGGATGGTAATACATGGTATCACGTACCATTTCTTGCTCAGGACACCGTTTACACTGAACTTCGTAACGTGGAAGCGTTTGATAAAGATTTGGCACAATATAATGATACAGCTCCTTACTTATTGAAACTCAAGAAATCTGCTCGTAGATTTACATCAAGAATACGTGGAGATAAAAAGACGGAAATACAATTTGGTGCGGGTGTATCTGATAATCCTGATGAATTACTTATACCAAATCCAACAAATGTAGGATCAACTTTATTTGGATCAGTAACATTTACTGACACACCTATTGATCCAGCAAACTTTTTACACACGAAAACGTATGGTCAAGCTCCAACGGACACGACGATAACCGTGAGATATGTAGTTGGTGGTGGAATAACATCAAATGTAAATCAAGACGATTTAACTGAAATAAAAGACGCGACATTTACAATCGACGACGATGTATTAGATTCATCTACATTAGCACAAGTTAAAAACTCGATTGCGTGTAACAATCCTGACGCAGCGACAGGTGGTCGTGATGGAGAGAGTGTAGAGGAAATACGACAAAACGCGTTAGCGAATTTTCCAACTCAGTTGAGAGCAGTAACGAAAGAGGATTACATCACACGGGCGTACTCAATGCCCGCCCGATTTGGACGAGTGGCGAAAGCCTATATAATACAAGATGATCAACTAAGTGAATCACCTGACACCGCTCAAGTAGAGGGAATAGATAGGACACGAGTACCGAATCCATTAGCATTGAATATGTATTTATTAGGATTTGATAAGGATAAAAAACTTACATCGTTGAATGATGCGATAAAAGAAAACTTGAAAGTTTATCTTGGACAATATAGAATATTAACTGATGCGATCAATATAAAAGATGGATTTGTAATAAATGTTGGTGTAAAATTTTCGATTGTCGCCTTTAAAAATTTCAATAAACGAGAAGTATTATTAAGGTGTATTGATAGAATCAAAGCCTTTTTTGATGTTGAAAAATGGCAGTTTAATCAACCTATTATTATTGCAGATATTCAAACTGAACTATTTAAGGTTGAAGGTGTTCAAGCTGTTGTGAGCGCTGAAGTAGAAAATAAATGGAAATCATCTGAAGGATATTCTGGAAATGTGTATAATATTGAAGAAGCAACAAAAGATGGAATCATATATCCAAGTCTTGATCCAAGTATATTTGAATTAAAATATCCAAATACGGACATTGAGGGGAGAGCATTATAATGATAAAATTAACAAGTTTAGTAGAAGGTACGGCACCAATGAAAGATTATGTAGACACTCATGTTAGCCGTTGGATAATGAGAAAATATGGTAAACACGTAGCCAAAATAGTGGCGAAAGAATTGGGTAGTGATTCAATTAAATATCATGGTCGTGGACAATTATATTCAATCAAAGTACCGGGTGGGTATGTATGGCTTAGACATATTTATTCGACTGGAGTGCCTTGGTTTCAACTTTCAAAAGATGATCGTGGAGCGGTGCCCGGTTCATATAAAGATTTAAACTATGATTATCCTATTTTTGCTAAAAGAGAAATCGATAAATTTAAAGAGGATGCTCTTTCTACATACGGTGATACTGATAAAAAAGGGTATAAAAAAGAGATTGACAAACTTGCTAAAGATAAAGGTTGGAATCTCAAATTGGGAACTTCAAGCTTAAAACAATGGACAGAGGTTGTTAAAGACGCTGTTGAAAAATATTTGGAGAATAAATAATGCATTATTTTATCTTTCCTTCGAAAGACGCCACGATTTATGAGGACAGTATACATCAAAATACTGGAATGGATCAAATATTGGAGTTAGAGAAACAACTTGTACACGCGCTCGGTGACGCTCCATTCAATTCACGTATTTTGGTACAATTTGATTTGGACGACTTTTCTGCCTCGTTAGCGTCCGGCGAAACAAGTGGTAGTGATATGAAATACTACTTGAATCTTTACACTGATGAAGCTGTAGAAATTCCTGTAACATATAGTGTATATGTTTATCCGGTATCACAATCCTGGCAAATGGGTAATGGTAAGAGAGCTGATAGCCCGATTACAACAACCGGTGTAAGTTGGAATCTTCGTGATGGTGTAACTATATCTGGTGTGACTGGTAGTGCGTGGTCGTCCGGTTCGGCTGGTGGTCCTGGTGGAGCATATTTTAGTGGAACGTTAGCAAATCCAACAAAATATGAAGCATCACAATCATTTAATTATCAAACAACGGATTTACACGTTGATGTAACAAATATTGTTGAAGGTTGGTTGAGTGGGTCAATAGATAATTATGGATTTTTGATAAAGAGAGATAATGCTGCTGAACAAAGTATTTTGAATCAAGGAAATCTTCAATTCTTTTCAAAAGAAACACACACAATTTATCGTCCAAGATTAGAAGTGGTTTGGAAAGATTATGCTTGGTCGCCATATACAACGTCAAGTATAAGTCAAAGTGTGTCGAGTTCTGCAACGGTGACGAATGAAACAACAAATCCTATAATATATTATAATACTTCAAGTTTTTTTACTGGAAGTGGGGTAGGAACTGGAAGTGGATATTTTACTCAAAGTGATGATGCGAACACATGGTATAGTGAAAGTTATTCGTGGGTGACACAATCTATTTATTCTTACACGAGCAGCCTTGGTTTATATCGTAGTTCAAGTTTAGATTATACATTTACAACCGCTTCATTTGATACATATACAAGTTCAAGTATAAGTGAAAGTATAAGTCAAAGTAATACATGGATTAGTAGTAGTTTGACATCGAGTTTTACTATTGTTAATTTTTATACAGCAAGTCTTGGATCGGAGTTTGAAAGTGCGAGTGTATATTTTAGTTCAGCTTCATTAACATCCAGTGATGCTATGTGGACGTATAATCCTGTAGCGGGATATTATACAAGTCAAAGTTTTGATGCGGTAACGACATCATATACGTGGACAAGTTCAAGTTTATCGAGTTCAATATCACAATCAACAACGACAACACAACTAATGGATGTTGTACCTGGAGAGGATTTCGTTATTTATCTTGACAATTTACAAGATGAATATGTACAAGATTCTAAGATAAAGTTTAGAGTAAATGCTAGAGAACGTTATCCAAGAAAGACATTTGTAACACAAAGTTGGGCGTACACACGAGACACTTATTTCTTATCTTCGTCTTATTATGCTATACGTGACGCGTGGAGTGAGGACGAAGTTATGCCGTGGTCAACATATACTCAAATTTCTGTGGATGCGACTGGAAGTTATTTTGATTTATTCTTGAATGGACTTGAGCCAGAAAGATTGTATAGAATATTATTTAAAGTAGTAAAAGGAAATATAGAAACTGTATATGACAAAAATTATACATTTAGAGTAATAAGGTAATAAGGTATGGCACAACCAACAAAAGAAGCAAAACGTCAACAAGATTCTATTGGTGCTGAGGGGAAAGCTTTAACTGAACAAGAGTTAAGGGCGAAAACCTTAAACGCACTTACGGTATCAGGTGGTTTAATTTCTACTGAACGTGATGATATGGGTAACATTTTATTACATGAAGATCCGAATAATCTTGGTAGTAATAAACAACTTGTAAACCAATATATGTCAGTAATGGTTGAGAGACGAGATTATAATGACGGCGAAATACAAAAGGTGTTTGATACGGAGATAAATGAGTTATTCAAGTCACCAAAGACGAAAACTGCTGATGAATTGAGAGAAGAAATAGAAAGAATGAGACGACTTCTTGCAGAAGCTGAAGCCGACATAATCGTTCAGGAAGTTGTTTCTGATGGTGATGGAACGGGCGACGGAGATGGAGATGGAACGTCTCCAACCGGAACTGAAGTCTTGTTAAGTGGAGATAGATTAGCTCCATATACATTAGAGGTTGAAGGTTTTACAATAAATGTTCAAACTGCTATATGGAATACGGACACTCAACGAATAGAGCCTAATCAACTTAATGTGCCTTCTCAAAGAATTAACTATGAAATATCAAGAAATAATGAGACCGGACAAATAACAGCAAGATTTACAAGTGGAATTGCTAATCCGGAATATTTTCAAGGATGGTATTTTGATTCAGAGAATTTAGGAAATACACAAGATTATATAGCATATGGTGGTCAAAAAAATATCATTTCAATGAATCTTACGGATGAACGTGAAGCAAATCAAGGTGATGAAAATAAATTCACTTTTGCGGTCGCGTATAAAGATGAAGCGCCACCAGTTGTAACGACTGATAGATTGACTTTTCAAATGATAGAACTTATTAGTGGACAACTTGTTGGGGCGAGAGACGATGTTGAGGGAAGATTTACTTGGAGATTGTCGGATAGTGAAGGGAATGTAGTAGATCAAAGCGGAGCTCCTGTTAACAATCCATTTGATATAAATGTAATTCCAGGACAAACGTTGAGAGTATCAATGATAGATGTTGAGGGTACGGATGGAGTGATAAGTTTAGGTCATTGGTATACAGTTACTGATAATAATACTTGGAAGAAACAAGATAATGTTAGTGGTAGATCGGGAAATGTTGTAACTTTTACAATACCGGATGATATTAAACAATTAATACTTTCATATAATGGATATAGTGAACAATCGGAAGGCGACGGAAATCGAAACAGACTTTAATGGGAATTAATAATGATCAAAGATTTTAAAAATTATGAAGAAATAAAGAACCAAACTGGTCGGGTTCGTGGCGAAAAGATAGCTGAAAAGGATTTGACATTAATCTTTTTTGATAAATTTCTTGAAGAAAACTATAATTTGAGTGGTCGAGATACGATTGAATTTTCTGTGTATGACATGGAAGATAATCAAATTTTATGGACAATCAAAGAACCACCGTACGAATTATACGATCAGTTTTCGCCAACGAGATTAATCTTACGTCCTGGCGACGATTTAAGAGGTAGTGGTTTTAATCGTGGTCAATATCGTATTGTTTATGATTTTTATCGTGACGAGTTAGGTAGTGGTACGGTTGGTTTACGTGATCGTGGGAAAGTATTCATTGATGAAATTTCACCATCAAGAAAGGAAATAAGAGTTTTACCGGTAAAGAAAGATGTTGCCGGAATAGATGCTATATTTGCAAGTGAATTTCTTAATTTTTCTAATCCTGGAGTTGGGAAGGAAGAATTCAATCGTCGTTTCAATGCGAGAATGAAACGAATTGGGGCTCGCCAATTTGCTTCCGCTTTTGGATATGATAGAAAATTATTGAGACAAGTTAGTGGTCAAAGAATTACTTTACGAGATACAACGATTGAGAAAGTTGCTGCTGCAATAGATGCATATCAAAACAATCCACAAGATATTCTTTCAAGAGAAGAACAACAAGAAATAATAAATAGTGTACATGAAAGTGTTTGGACTGAAGTTTTTGGTGATGGTTGGGATCAACAAGAAGTGATGCTTCAAGCGTTCCAGGATTTGACTCAATTAGTAAATGGATTTACATTTCAAGATGCTGATGCCAAGAATGGTGATTTTTATTTGAATTTTGGTGATGGTAAACATTATTTGGTTACTAATTGGGTAAATGACAATGTAAAATATCCTGAAGCGCCAAATTCAATCGTATTCAAATTATATGAGCCACTTCCAAGAGAAGTAAAGGTAAAAGATCAATTATGGGTTTCACGTCAAATAACTCCATCAGTCATTGAAAAAGTTTTCTTACTTGGTAGTGAAGATATACAAGAGGAAGGTAGATTACTACGTCCAGCGAATTGGGATGTAGAAGTTGCAGGAATGACGGGTCGTGGGACTGGATTTGAGACGTGGAATAGTTTAGTTTCTACTGAAGCTTCGACATCACAACAACTTATAGATCATTATTTTAGTGCGTCAGATGTTGGTGACGTTTCATTGAATATTGATTGGAGTAGTTATTATAACTTTATACATTTTGGTTCAGCCGAAGAAAGATTGAAAAATTTCAAATATAAAATGGAAGTTATAGACGAATACAACGAAAATATAAAGAAAACGACACTATATTCCGCGAGTGTAGCCGATTCGTTATATGTGTCACAAAGTATTAGTGGATTTAGGTCAAAGATTCGTCAAACGATAAATACATTTGATTCATATGAAAAACATTTATATTACACATCCGGTTCATCTTATTCTGGATCGCTTTTAAGTGGCGAATATCTTACAAATCCAATACATGAATGGCCGAAACAAAATACAACTGAACCATATGAATTATATACATTGACTTCATCCCAAGCGACAGATTGGTATAACGATCAACTAACGATTGCTCAGAGATTTGATCGTGACAACATACATAGTTTTATAAACAACATACCTGCGTACCTGAGTGTAGAGGAAGATAACGAGGATTATTTGACATTCATGTATATGATAGGACAACATTTTGACATTTTGTACACATATGTAAGACATCTTACGATGGTCGCCAATCGTGATGAATCGTTATATGAGGGTCTGGCGAAAGACTTAACATATAATGTTGCTAAGTCAATGGGATTTGACATGAAAGGTGGTCAAGATAATACTGAGTTGTGGAAGTATACATTAGGATTTGCTAATACCGGTAGTTATAGTTCATATTCAAGCGGGTCTGCGGTTAGTGTAAGTGGTTCGAATGAAACACATATGAGTAGCGAAGATGCGTCAAAAGAAATATGGAGAAGAATACTTAATAATTTACCTTATATGTTGAAAACAAAAGGAACGTCGAGATCGATCAAGGCGTTATTAGCGTGTTATGGTATTCCAACATCATTATTGACGATAAGGGAATACGGTGGTCCTGATCCAAGAGATTATGAAAATTTTGAACAAAAGTCAGCTTGGATATTTGACGATTTTGTATATGCGTTAGATATGGAAGGCAGTCAAAGTGTTTCACGTGCTTGGAGTGCGTACACACAAAGTATATATCCACAAACGATTGAGTTCAGGTTCGCTGCCGCGCCGACTGACACAAAACTAACACAATCATTATTTCATGTAAATGGGTATTTTGGTATAAATCTTGTCAAAGGTTCGAAAAGTCAATATGGTAGCCTTCAAATCGTGGATAGTTCTAATAATAGTGCTAATACGGAAGAATATCAATATTATGATGGTGAGTTTAACACTGTAATGTTAAGAGTTAGTGGGTCAAATGATTCACTTCAACTTATAACTAAAAAAGCCGAAGGGGATCACGTTATTTGGGAATCTTCTGCTAGCATTAATTATACTTCTGATTATCAATCAGCAGGAACATTTTACATTGGTGGAGATAGTAGTGCTACATTTGGACAACAATTCACTGGATCGGTACAAGAATTTAAATTATATCAAACAGCGTTATCGGAATCAACTTTTAATAATCATGTAAGATGGCCGAAGTCATACAACTCAAACGATCCAAGAAGAACATATTGGGATTTGACATTGAGATATTCATTTGACGATCCTGTAAATCATGCGTTATCGACGACCGTAACTGATATAAAAGCAAATCAAGGTTCAAGTCCAGGTCCTGGCGTTTTACCTGGAACAGCGAACAATTTCGATAGTGAAATAAATTATCATTCAATAACGGAAGAATATGCTGCTATTACACCGTTGATTGGTGCTGGTCGTTTTATCAACAACAAAATACGACTTGAGGACAACGAGATTGCGTATGGTCAACTAAGTGTTGGAAAGAGAGTTGAGAAAGCTCAATTTGATAGAGCACCAAATGATTCGCCAAAACTTGGAATATATTTTACTCCACAAGACGCGATAAATAAAGACATAGTTGGAACATATGCTGGATTAGATTTATTAGGATATATCGGTGATCCAAGAGATAAGTTTAAAAGTACATATAGTGATTTAGATGAATTGAATAAATTTTATTGGGAAAAGTACACAAGTAGACCGGATCACAATGATTTTATACGAGTGATAAAGAATTACGATCAATCATTTTTTGATCATTTGAAATCATTAATTCCTGCACGTGCTAAGCCAGTAGTTGGAACATTGATTGAACCACATATACTTGAGAGGTATAAAGTCAAATGGCAACCACTTGAGGAAGATAGAAAGGATTATCAAGCCAATTTAGATCGGGCGACACATCCAACATTTAGTAATGATTATATTCATTATGAAACTACACTTCAAATGACTCATATGTCTGAATCTGAATATTTGACTCATGTTACTGAGTTAGATTTGGGTATGGGTGAAAAATCAACATATTTTCAACAAACACCGGTCGTTGTTACTGATGAATCGTTAGCCGGAGCAGGTTCGAAACAAGCTCAACAAGGATTTAGTCCTGGTATTTATGCTGGTACTGGATCACTTTTTGTACCTGGTGAAAGGGATGATCAACAAACAGTTGATATGGTATGGCCGGTACAAGATAATCCTAATTATAATTGGAGTAGATTTCAAACGAAACGACAAGTATTTGATCATATTAGTGAATCTATTGGAAGTAATGGCGAAAAAACATATACTCGATTACAATATTATACTGGTTCGGATGGTAAAGTAGTGATAAGCCCTTATCATTATGTGTATGATTTACATCAAGGAAATTGGTTGATACAATATAGAGAAATACAAAGTGAAGTTTGGTATAAAGGAACATTGAATACAAAAGATACAACTATTGATGGAAAAGATCCTGTTGAGATTACCTTTACTAATCCAAACAAATTGAAAGCCACTGATCAAGGGCCGTCAAAAATAACTGTAGAATAAAAGTAAATATTTTCATTACTTATATTTATATATGAATAGAAATGTATGTAATAATAGGAGAACAATAAAATGGGATATTTAGATAATACAACTGTAACGGTTGAAGCTATCTTAACTAAAAAAGGTAGAGAAATTTTATCAAAAGGTGGAACTATTAACATTTCAAAGTTTGCTCTTGCTGATGATGAAGTTGATTATGGTTTATGGCAAGCCGATCATCCATTGGGAACGAATTATTATGGAACGATCATTGAAAATATGCCAGTGATTGAGGCGACACCTGACGAAACACAAATCATGAGATACAAACTTGTAACTCTACCAAAGACAACTACGAAAATGCCGCTTCTTACTGTTGGATTTTCTACTATTCAACTTGGTAAGGAAGGTGACGAAGTTCTTATTCAACCTAAAACGAGATTTTATGAAGCAGATACTTTTGGATATACTGCTATTGTGGAAAATTCAAATTATCTTGACTTACAAGTGAAATCTACGGTAGATCAATCTGTTGTACCTGCAATTCCATCATTTCTACGTGACGATGAATTGAATCAATCTCTTGTAAAAGTTGGTAAGTCATTTACTCTTATTAGTAAAGACGTTACTGCGTATACAAGTACATTTGTAAAAACAAACGTAACGATAATTGGTAATGATACGGGTGCGACGAGAACTATTCCTATTACTATTTATCGTGATAGAATATACGGTAAAAGTTAATAGTTATTCGTAAAAAGAAATATATAGGAGAATAATAAAATGGCAACAGCAACGCAAAGAAGAAGTGCGGAAAGACAAATAGGTATGATGTGGCGTAGAGCGCCCATATCACCCGCGCAAAAAGTAGATTCGGCAGTAAGTATTTTACAAGCTAATAATATAACTGATTCGTCGGAAGCACGAAGTGTGTTGGATGGAGCAGGTGTTCCTGAACAATATTGGACTGAAATTATAAATAGGGCAATGGAAGCAAGACCGATAACTACTCCTCCGAGAGAAGTGCGTCCAACAACAACGTTGAAAGTGTATACCGATTTTGGTGGCGAAGATATTGTTGAGAATATGAGCCGTCGAACAACAACCGGTATGTGGACCGGTGATACTGGTAGTTTGATTCAATTTTATCGTTCTACTGCTCAATCTTCAAGTACTGGTGATTGGTATTATGATATTTATAATCTTGATCCAAATATATCTGCGAGTGCTGAAGTTCAATTTGCTGTTGCGTATGGACATCAAAATGGTGGTGGTGCTCCAAGAATAAGTGTATTGGACACATCAAAAGAACCAACAAAAGCTATTTATTCTCAATATAGAAATATGTTACTTGATCCTGAAGATGAAACTTTTACTTTCGCCAATAGTTGGGATAGTGATCAAATTTTTGTAATTAATTTACAACGTGCTCGTTTGAAACAAAAAATGGATGCGGGTAATTGGGAATTGAGATTGCAAGCCAGTTTAGCGAATAATAGTACTGTGATTCGTTTGATTGATGATAGTGCTCAAAAATTTGATCAAGCGGTATCTCAAGGTGGACGACTTTTTAATGTAGTTAGTGGTAGTTTGAATGTTGGTGCTACAGCGACTGTTTACAAGGATGCTGCAAGTGAAGCGTCCGGTGGATATGGATTATTTTATCCTGATCGTGGACTTATTATTCTCAATCCAAACGCATTAGAAGCACATATGGGATCGTTTGTTTCGACCGGTTCTGCGTCAACTACATTAGCCGACAATCATTTCAAGTTATATGAAATGATCAAATCTGCTTCATATTTTACGGCGAGAAACGAGGAAGTAATAACATCAACGAATTATTTTGTAAGAATAAAGAATAAAGACTATAATTTAAGTAATAATCCAACTTATTATACATCATCTGATGGTACATTAAAAGTACCTACATTTATTGGTGATCCACATTCATATATTACTACGGTTGGTCTTTATAATGAATCTAATGAACTTCTTGCGGTCGCTAAAGTAAGTGTTCCATTATTGAAGTCATTTGATCGCGAGGCGCTAATCAAGGTGAAGCTTGACTATTAGCACATTGTTTTTATTGTAGTTGTGTTGTTTTATTAAAAATAAAGATAGAATATATTAAAAATTCCGCTTTTTTATATTTATATATAGAAAGGCGGTTTTTTATTATGAAAAGAATATGTAGAATATGTGGGAAAGAAATTGGTAACAAGGCTATTGGATGGCATATAAAATCACAACATCAAATGTTATATATTCAATATGTAGAAAAGTTTATAGATCAATTTCCAAATGATTTTAATAATTGGTATAGATGTAGAATTTGTGAGACGATAGTAAAAGGTCATAAAACTTGTTCGATGAAGTGTAGTAATGAATATAGAAAAACAATTTTAGTTGGTGAAAAGGCGCCTCGATATGGAGCTAAATTATCAAAAAAATCAAAAGAAAAAATAAGTAAAACACATAAAGATAAAATAGAAAAAGAAGGACATTGGCGAATCGGTTTGAAAAATACAATAAACGCACGTAATAATATGAGTAAATCCGCATTAAAACGAGCTCAACAACCGGATTACATAAATCCAATGCAAGGAAAAACACATTCACCTGAAGTTATTAAAAAAATATTTTCTCATAAAGAAATGAATAGTGTTGAAAAAATGGTTGCCGACGAATTGGCGAAAAATAGTATAGAGTATCATTTTCAATATTTTTTAACGAGGGGCGGTATTTGTAAGTCATTTGATTTCAAAATAAAAAATAAGAAACTATTTATAGAAGTAGATGGAGATTATTGGCATGGTGGTCCTGGACATAAACATGATTATTTTAAAGGGGTAAATGAAGTTAAAGAAAATGATAAGTTTAAGGAACAACTTGCGATGGAAAACGGATTTGAAGTTATACGAATATGGGAAAGTGAAGTTAAGAAAAATCCTAATTTAATTATAGAGAGAATAAATGAGCGCGTATAAAGAATTACCACCTGATAATGTTAGTTTTCGTGAGTTTGAGGCGAATAAATTATGGACATTCACTCAAGATGATACGGATATAGTACAAGTAAGAAGTGCGTTCCAGCGTACCGGAAGTTGGTATACGCCTTCGGTTGATGGAGTGGTAAGTGGTTCTGTTATTCCTACAAGGACACTTTACGATAGTATAAAACATATGTACTATAATGAGACAAGTATAGTAAGTTTTACTGGCTCATCTGTATATCGTCCTGACACGAGTTTACAAGTAAAAGATAAACTACATCAAATAGGAAGTCAAGATTTTACGACCGGTTCTGCTGTTGTAGTGAAATATTTTGAACCATTCAAAAACTTCGGGCCAAACAGTCTCAATGTATATAAAATGTTAGGTGATCGTGCGGTTGTTGTGTCCGTGCCACAGGAACGCTTTGGTGATGGTATGAAACCGGGAACGATACACATTGAACAAGTTTCTGCTTCATATGCTGGTGTTTCACAATCATTTACATTATATGACGATGGAAAGGGAAATCTTTACGACAATGCGAATTCAGCAAGTTTTTCCGCAACAGCATCAGCGTGGACGGTAGGAAATGTATTTTACGAACATGGTAATATGGTCATAACGAGTACAGGTTCCCAGTATCAGTATTTTGGAACTGGCTCAAGTGTATACACCGTAAAGTTTAAATCGATTCAAAGGATATATGAGTTAGAAGCGTATTGTACAGCGAAAGCGGGTGAGTTTAATATGCCGATGAATCCAAGTGCGAGAGTAAGTAGGTCATTGATGTTAGCAGAACCGTTAGGTTATGTGACGAGTTCTGACTTTTCTTCTTATGTAACGACAATAGGGTTATATGACGACAACTTAAATCTTATGGCGGTTGGAAAGACCGCTCAACCGATAAAAAATGATCCTGATTTAGCGATAACATTTGTAGTGAGACTTGATTGGTAAGGGGAGTTACGATATGGCGTTTCGGGTAATAAAGCAGTTTATTCCAAACGGACAACCTGGCGATCCTGACTGGGCTCGCCGAGACATTTATGTTTGGCGTATAACAAGTGGGTCATATAGTGGAAGTGATGATATATCCGATGATCATGAGGAAGGGTATTATGATATAGATCAACTTGAAAGGGATGATTACGAAGATTATCAAGGATGGGGAGTTTATACAGGAACACCGAGAGTATATGGATTGATGGAAGAAATAAGTGGTTCATATCCATTTCCATCTAAAGAGGAATTAAAGGACGCCAAGAATGTAAGTAGGTGGAGAAAAACAAATCCTATTATACATAGTTTCGCCCCATTAACTGCTTCCGAGGGTCAAATAGTTAGGATAAGTGGTAGTGATTTTCTTGGAACTGCTAAGGTAGGATTTAGTTGGCGTAAAACGAAAGAGTTGAGAATTTTAGATAACAACAATATACGGGTTCGCGTTCCAAGTGGAAGTGAGACTGGGTTTTTAACGGTATACAACTACAATCAAGAGTTTGATAAAGCTGATGGTTGGATGCAGATTTCTGGCACACAGATACAATCGCCAACATTTGGTCGATTTGTGCCTCGAACCGGATCATATTACACACCAATAACACTTTTTGGCGACAATCTTCAATATACAAAAAGGTTGAGAGTAGGAAATGTTATAGTTAATCGTAATCAATGGGTATTGAATAACAATCACGAAATAACTTTTTATATTCCTGCTGGTGCTCAAACAAATCCGGTAAGATTAGTTGATTTTGATAATAATGTATTTGTAACACCTGAGGAAGTTTATGTTGAACCGGAAGCCGATACAAACATCCAAACATTTTATCCAACATACGCCCCATATGGCGACATACTTCATATTTGGGGAAGTAGATTTCTTGGAGTTACTGCTGTTGCGGTACACCAAACAACAGGATCATTTACGATTGTAAATGATAATCATATACGATTTACATTACCTGAAAATGCGAGCCCACATAGAATAAGAGTACAAAATAGTCAAAGTTTGGTAGCGTCATCGGGTGAAGATTTTATTTGGATGCCAGGTGTATCATCAAAGAAAGCGACTATAAATGATTTCAATCCAAAAACCGGTTCTGCAGGAGATAGGATATATGTAACCGGAAGCCAATTTCTTGGTACGATTGGTGGTTACATCAATGATACGGGATCGGAATTAAATATGAGACAAGTAGAAATATATGATCGTAGACATATGAGTTTTAGAATACCACCTGGTTCATCAACCGGTTATTTTCGTATAAGGAATAACATTGGATTAAAGATTTCACCAATGGAGTTATACATCATTTAATGGAACTTTTCTAACATAAAATAGTATAATAAAGACAAAGGAGTTTACGAATGAAAACACGTTCAGCGAAAGCTAAAGGTCGTCGGTTACAAGACGCCGTCAAGAAATTATTAATGGAAACTTACACATCATTACGAGAAGGTGACATAAAAACCGCGGTAATGGGCGAATCTGGTAGAGATATAATTTTATCTCCGGCAGCGGAAGACGAGATACCATTTGACATTGAAGCCAAAAATCAAGAAAAATTATCTATATGGTCTGCTTTAGAACAAGCGGAATCAAATCAAAAAGAAGGTCGAATTCCATTATTAGTATTTAAGCGGAATAGGTCAAAGACATATGCTGTATTGGAATTTGAAAAGTTATTGGAACTACTAAACAAGAAATAAGTATAAAATATATGAGTGAAATAAAGTTATTACAATTATTAGAATCCCTTTTAGGTTCGAACAAGAAACAAGGATCAAAAGGCGACTATTTATATTTTTGTCCGTCTTGTAATCATTACAAGAGGAAATTGTCAATCAATATAAATAGATCATCGCCGAAGTTCGGCAAATGGGCGTGTTGGGTCTGTCAAGATTATGACAACACGAAAGGAAAAAATCTTTGGACGTTATTCAAGAGGTTCAAAGCGACTCCGGTTCAGCTTGAGGAACTCAGCGACATTTTAGGTGAGAGACATTATAGTATTGAGAAGAAAGACGAGACGAAGAAAGTTTTATCTTTACCACAAGAATTTTTACCTATTTGGGGCTACCCAGGGACACCTGACGATTTAGAGTTTCGCCGCGCTGCCGTCTATTTGAATAAGAGGAAGATAAGTTGGGGAGATATAATAAAGTATCAAATAGGATTTTGTAAAGAAGGCGAATATAAAAATAGAATAATCATTCCATCATATGATGAAGATAATAGATTGAATTTCTTTTCTGCTCGTAGTTATTATGAGGACGCATATATCAAGTATAAAAATCCTGAAATAACAAAGGACATAATAGGGTTTGAGAATATGATAAATTGGAACATACCAATAGTTTTAGTTGAGGGAGTGTTCGATGCGATTGCCATTCGCCGGAACGCGATACCGTTATTTGGTAAAACGATTATGGAGAAACTACACGATAAAATACTTACAAATCGCCCACCAAAAATTTATATATCTTTAGACGAAGATGCTAAGAAAAATATAGCTATAATAGTTGAGACATTTTTAAAAGAGGGAATAGAAACACACGTTGTAAATCTTGGAGCGAAAGACCCGGCGGATTTAGGATTTATGGAAATGGTTAGGGTCATAAAACAACAAACTACGAGAATGGATTTTCCTGAATTAATGAAATATAAGGTAGGATTAGTTTGAGAATATTGATTATATTAGGACATAATAGGTTAACCGGTGTTAATTTATGGGCTAACGATTTATCAAATGAGTTGATAAAGAAAGGACATCAAGTTCATTTTCACATTTCACCTGATAAAGATAATGAAATAAATTATGTGCCAGGATATACTGTCTTTTATGAAAAAATAATCAATAATATGTTTGATGATAAAGGAACATGGTTTGGTGATTATGATGTAATTATATTGAATTATAGTATTCATGAAGATATGATAAAGAATGTAAATGTACCTGTTATATTTGTAAGTCATGGATCAATGGAAGAATGGTATTTTCCAAAATACAAACATGAATGTCATGTTGGAATAAGTGATAGAGTAAAAGAGGATTTAGGTTGTGACAAAGTTGTTTATAATGGAGTAAACATAAATGAATTTTATTCAAACACAAGTATAAGTGTAAAACCATTTTCTGCGTTATATCTTTATCGTGGTGATGTACCAACGGCTTTAAATATTGTATGTGAAAATTTGGGAATAGAGTTACATCATGGTAGGTTGATGCCCAATGTAAGTGAGGCGATCAACATGGTTGATTTTGTAATAGGTTATGGACGATCAATATATGAGGGAATGGCGTGTGGTCGCCCATCATTGGTTTATGGTGTGAATGGTTGTGACGGTTGGGTAAATGAATGGAATTTCAAAGAATTTCTTAGGGGTAATTGTTCAGGTTGGTATACACAATGTAAATATGATTTGAATGGTTTACAAAATCTAATACAAAAATATGACTGGCGACAAGGAAAAATAAATAAACGATTGATAGAGGAAAACTTATCATTAGAGATTATGGGAGATACATTTGAACGAATAATTATAGGAGTGGTAAAGGAATATGATGAAAGACAAGATACCGGTAAACTTCGACGAGTTGAAAACCATTTATCATACGGCGGACATTCATATACGTAATGTCAGGCGTCACAAGGAATATCGACAAGTATTTGAAAGATTGTATTATGAAGTACAAAAGGACACCGAGAATGCAGTAGTTGTTTTAGCTGGTGACATCGTACATGCTAAGTTAGAAATGTCACCTGAGTTAGTTGATTTGACATTTGAGTTATTCAAGAGATTGACAAATATTATACCTACAATCGTGATAGCAGGTAATCATGATTGTAATTTGAATAATATGAGTAGAATGGACACATTGACATCGATAGTAAAAAATCTTGACAGTCACAATCTATTTTATCTCAAACATTCTGGCGTCTACGACATAGCGAACACAAAATTTGTTGTAATGTCCGTATTTGACAAAGTGGAGAACTTCATATCGGCGGATCAGGTAGAGGGCGACAGCACGAAAATAGCTTTATATCACGGCACGATACACCAGGCGGTCGCCGACACTGGCTTCAAGTTACACAATGACAAGGTAAAACAAGACATATTCAAGGGATATGACATTGTATTATTAGGTGACATTCATAAACATCAATATATGAATAAACAAAAGACAATGGCGTTCCCTGGCTCGTTGATACAACAAAATCATGGCGAAGATGATAACAAGGGTATATTGAAATGGGATGTGTCAAAGAGGAAAGCGGAGTTCATCAAGGTACACAATGATTATGGATATAGAACATTATTCATTGATAAAGGTGTGATACCAGATATACAAGGATTACCTGAGAAAGCTCGCCTCCGATTAAAAATAAAAGATACACTTCCATCACGGATCACGGAAATAATGACGGTGATTCGAAAACAATATCCACATATACATGAAGTATCTGAAGTAAAGATTCATGATTTATTGAATAAGAATGGATCATCGGTATTGAAGAAAATAGATATTGGGGATGTTAGGGATATAAATTTTCAAAATGAGTTGATACGAGAATTTTTAGAAAAGAAACATTTTCTTGATGAATCGACAATAACAAAGATATTTGAAATCAACACCGAGTTAAATGGAAAGTTACCACCGCGTGACATTGCACGGAATGTAGTTTGGAAACCGCAGACATTTACATTTTCCAACTTATTTTCATATGGAGACGGCAACAAAGTAGATTTCACAAATCTCAAAGGTGTTGTCGGCTTATTTGCTCCGAATGCGAGTGGAAAGAGTAATTTTATAGAATCGTTATCATTCACTATTTTCGACAAGTCTGCGCGTGCATGGAAGGCCAAGAACGCACTCAATAGTAAGAGGGATAATTTTGATTCGAAGTTTGAGTTTGACATTGACGACAAGATATATCGTATCAAACGAAAGGCGACTACAAATAAAAGGGGAATGGTAAATGTAAAGACTGACTTTTCTGTACGAATGTTAAATGGAGAGAGAAAATCATTGAATGGAGATAGACGAAGTTCAACGAACGCCAGTATAAGAAGTTATTTAGGAGATTATGACGATTTTCAAACAACTGCTCTTATCCCACAATTTATTAGTAATCACAAAAACTTTACAACAATGAAACAATCTGATCGTAAGGAACATCTGGCTAACTTCTTAGATTTCAATGTATTTGGTCAACTATATGATTTAGCCTTTGAAGCGGTTAGAGAAACAAATGCGGTTTTGAAAGATTTTGAGAGACGAGAGTTTAGTAAAGAGTTGTCTGGTGCAGAATTATCATTGAAGAAACATAATAAAGAATATAAAGAAAGAACTGCTCGTAAAAAAGAATATGACAAGTTATACAAACAAATTAATAATGAAATAAAGAAACTTACGAGTAAACTTGTTCGATTTGATAGTATATCCGATATAGAGGGTTTACGACGAAAACGAATAAATCTTGGAACGGATATAGAAACATATGAACAAGAAATAGTTGAGATCAAGGAAAAGATAAATAATTTGAAAGAGGAAATAAAAGAGAACAAAACATTACTCAAGGATATAGATAGTGATATTGTAGAGAAGTATGAACTTATCATGGAGATAAAAAAACATCGACATGAGGCGAAACATGATTTTGACAAATACAAGATAAAGGTAGAATCAAAAACAAAAGAGTTAGGAGATTTCGCCAAGATACAATACAATGATGAATGTAATGTTTGTGGTGACAATAAAGTTTTTGTCAACTCAAAGTTAGAGGAAGATGATATTGAAGAAAATAGAATGATTATGAAAACCTTTGAGGATAAAATCTCTGAGTTTGATAAGATGTTAGAAAAGGGTAGTTATGTAGAAACTAAATATACTCATTACAACCAACTCAATGGAAACATAAATGCCTACTCGATGGAATTGAGTGACGAAGAAAAGTCAAAATTTAGTAGAGAATCGTCATTAAAAGAGGCGAAAATAGAATTAAAGGATGTAGAAAAAAGTATAAAGACATATGAGAAAAATGAAAAGACGATAAAGAAGAATCGAGAAACACAAGACAAAATAGATGATTGGGAAAGTAAACTTGTAGTTGTTGAAAATGGTATTAGTGAAATAAATCAAGAAATTATGGACATCCATGCCAAAATAAAAGTGTATGAAGATCAAATAAAGAAGATAAACAAAGAAATAGATTATGTAAAAGATTTGGAACAAAGAAGTACAGCGTACCGGTTTTACATGGAAGCTGTAGAAAAGAATGGTATTCCACTTGATTTGATGGAGAGGATTTTACCTGTTGTAGAGAGTGAAGTAAACAACATATTATCTCAAATGGTTGATTTTGGTATTATACTCGGAGTTGATGTAGACGATAAAGACATATATGGAAAGATAGTATATAGTGAGGAAGATGTCTGGCCCATTGAGTTGATAAGTGGAATGGAAAGGTTTATCGTCAACGTAGCGATTCGGGTTGCTCTTATCGGCGTATCGAGTTTGCCTCGTCCAAACTTTTTAGTTATTGATGAAGGTTTTGGAAGCTTGGATGCCGACAACGCCAATAATTTATATATGTTATTTGATTATCTCAAGACACAATTTGATTTTGTTTTGATCATTTCTCACTTAGATTATGTAAAAGACATGGTTGATTCCGCATTAGAAATCAAAAAAGAAAATGGTTTTAGTAAGATCGTAAATTAATGTAATAATCTTCGTTACATATATTTATATGTGAATAACTATGTGTAATGGAGATTTTTATGGCGATCAAAAGAAAGAGTAATCAATACATTGGGTTACACCTTATCGATGTTTTTATAGAAGATACCGACCCAAATTCTCAATATTTTCGTGTATCAGGTATTCCTGAAGTTTTCCCAGGTGGTAAGACCGCTTTCCGCATCGATGGCTCTGATTTACTCAAGCTGAATAGTGAAGTAAAAGTTGAGGTATTGAATGCTGAAGGGAATGTAATATATTCAGAGTATCCTGATTATATTGAAGGTTCATCCAGGGTGGTTTCTATTTATGTGTATTCCGATGAACTTTATGGTGCTGCGACATTAACCATTGCAGGGGAAGCAAAGAATGTTCCTCCTGAATGGGAAAATCATCTAAATGTAAGATGGCAAAAGACGATTACCGTTGATCCTGCCTTAAGAAATGTATCTCCGATAAAATTTTATAAGCCTCCTATTATATCCGCACAGGAATTATATACACCTTATTTAGTTAGGTCATATACTACAAGTTCAAGTCCTGAATCGGTTGATTATACGAGTGGTTCTGTTGCGGGACAAATGGTAGGAAGTGATTATATGTTATCCATTTCCGGTGGAGCATTTATACGCCAGATGGAAGGTGGAACGTTAACCGTACCAACTCCATATGTTATCGCAGGCGACAATGATGAATATCAAACGACAATAAAGGAAGTGGTAAATGTTAATTCTGCTATTGCAGGTGAACCATATAGCCCACCGGATACACAACGTTCATATTTACCTGAATCATTTATAGATCGTACACTGGCGATAGGAACAAAAGGTAATACAAAAGATTTTATAAACAGTCCTTATTCATTACGATATGAGATAGAACCAACTTATTCAGCTACTGAAAATTATAAATCTTTTGCTAAAGTAAACATTGCGGATATGGAAACATTCTCTGGCGATGTTTATGCTCTCAAACTTTTTATGAAGTCTGCAGGTAGTGATCGAGATTTTGATTTAATGGGTGACGTTGTTCTTGAGAGCCCAGATTTAATGATTGACGAAAATACTGTTAATTATGATATACATTATGGATTGATATATAATGAAACAATAATAGATTCATTTTGGACATCTTCAAGATTTAGTTCAAATGATGCGTTTCCAAGTTTATCAAGGGATAGTTCTAAGATAAGGGATGCTATTTATATTAGTGGAAGTCAAACGGGTCGCCCCAAAGATTTCTTTTATACCGTATTCCCGGTTCAAGATATAAATTTCAATGAAGGAAGTGAATACACTTTTACCGCGAGACTTGTTGGTGTTAGAAAACCAAAGATAGTTGAAATGGTTGGCGAGACGATTACCGGAAGTGAAGGTGAATTTCAAATTTATATGTCAGGTTCTGCTTTCAATGATTCCGAGACTGATTTAGTTGGTGGATTAGGAAAGTTAGTAGGGAAGGTTGATTTACAAAACATATCTGGCGACGAGAAAAATTTTGGTGAAGTAGAAGCATCCTTTATAGCTGATAATACTGGAACGGGACACATACGATTTGTTATTCCATCTGGTGATTGGTATATATCTCAAATGTCTATAAAACCATCACAAGAGACCGGATTTTCGCCCGATAATGCTATACTTACTATACCAATACTTGACTGGCAAAGAGACGACAAGTTAGAGTTTAAAGCAGAGTTTTATGATTTTGAGGGTAAAAGAGCTGATACTTTTGCTACTTCATCTGAGTTTAGTTTTAGAGGAAGTAACATTTATATAGAGGGAACTGATAACGTTCTTACGGGATCGGTATATATTGGAAATGCTATTGGCGAAGGTATTGAAATGGCGGGTGTAAGGTCTGCTTATTTGAGAAACGTAGGTTATCGTGGTTGGTCGCATGCTATTGATGGTACAGGTCCAAGTGGATTTATGTTGTGGAGTGGATCAGTTTTAACGGTAGATAATCCTGGTGGCTATGATGGAGTGGGATTAGAAATACATGGTGGTCAAAAAATACCATCAGGGTCTGATCGCCCACACGCTATTCGATTTAGAACGGATACTGGACGACTTGAGGTAACCGGTTCGATTTATGCTACTGATGGTTTCTTTAGTGGATCGATTGAAGCTAATCAAATCAAAGTACCGCTTGGTGGTATTTCTCCTGATCCACATGCTTATTATGATCCGGACACTGGTAACTATTATCGAGCTGCTATCACACAAGTTGGATATGCTCATTTTATGAGTGGTTCGATAGGTGGATGGCAGATTCAACCTGAAGGCAAGTTAATGGCGCCCAACCAAACATTTATGTTAAGTGGTAGTGGTATTATATCATCGTCAAATTTTTATGTAAATGAAGCCGGAGCCTTGACCGCGTCAAACGCAACGATTTATGGAACGTTGGTTGCTGGTACGGGTTCAATAGGTGGATGGAAGATAGGACATTATTTCTTATCTGCGAGTAACATAATAATAGATAGTAATGGAACGTTACAAACTGCTGACTATGTATCTGGCGAACGGGGATGGAGAATAACGAGTGCGTTTAATGGATATGGTGAGTTTGAGAATGTACGTATTCGTGGAACGTTGAGGACGACCGTATTTGAGAAAGAGACCGTCAATGCGGTTGGTGGTCAATTATGGGTCGCCAATTCGACAACGATAAGTGGAAGTGTAACGATGTCCGCAAATCCTGCGGATCAAACGTATAATGAGTGGCCTGTAGAAAATGCTTCAGGTTGGACGAATGGTGAAGTGGCGAAGGTCAAGAAAGTAACCGACACCGGTTTTACAACGGAATATGTTTTAGTAACGAGTTCGTCTCGACTTGATCCCGCGAGTTCAACAGATTTTCGGGGTTACATTTACGTAACGAGAAGTTGGCAGAGTGATGAACCGTGGAATTTTGGACAGCTCGCCGATCCAAGTGGCGACTCAATTATTGGTGATAGCGGAAGTGGTGCGTTTAGTTATGAACCTGGACAAGTAGTTGTTTCAACTGGTATAAGTCAAAGTGGATATATTAGATTGAATGCGAATCCACGCGATCCGTATACACCTTATATAGATATAGTAGAAAGAACTGGTAGTGGAGTATATGATTTAGATTTGAAAGTAAGACTTGGAGATTTGAGTGGATTATCTCCTGGACTTCTTTATGGTGATACACAACCTGGATTTGGACTCTTTACTGAAAATGTTTATTTGACTGGTAAAATTACTGCTACAACGGGATCGTTTACCGGAAAAGTTCATGCTGGTAATTTACTTATTGGATCAAATGTTAGTAGTTCAAATCATGGTATTTTTATCAACAACAACAATTATTGGTATGACAATGGCGACTTCAAAGTTGGTAATTCTACTAATAATATGGAGTGGGATAGTACCACATTGAAAATTACAGGTTCTGTTGATGCTACATATGGTAAAATAGGTGGATTTAATTTAAGTCCTGATGCTCTTTATTCTGGTGATGATCAATGTTGTCCTAATTTCTTTATTAGTGGCGCAGCTGTGACCGGTGGAACGTTGAAGGAAACATTATTTATATCTTCATCGGAATTTCAAGTAGGTGCAAATGGAGTAATAAGTGCGAGTGCAGGACGAATTGCGGGTTTTACGATTGATGAAGATGCGTTAATTGGAAGTTATACAAGTCCTGGTGGTCGTAATACGGCTATAAGATTTGATCCTGATGAAGCTTCTATTGTTTTTGTTTCAAGATCGGCAGATTTAGTTTCTGATTTTGAAATACTTAGAATTTCCGCATCAACTGCTGCTGTAACTGTTGATGCTGATGCGGAAACAACGGAAATAATAGGACATACAGTGGTTACTGGTGATAGAATGAAACTTGACGAAGTTCAATTCCATGTAGAACAACGAGAATCTCCGGTTGGACGATGGACAGCGTACAATTATTATAAAGAAAATAATACTGGAAATATTTCCGGAATGGAACCTGATCAACATTCATATACGTTATATGCTCAAAACGATAATTTAAGTGGAGAAATATGGCCGGTAACGACACAATCTGCTGCAGGTTGGGGTGATTATACAGGTTCAAATGTGAACGCAGCAATAAAAGGGTATCAAGGTCGTGGTGGTGGAGATTCAATAAAATCTGGTATTTGGGGTAGTTGTAATGATCATTATTTTTCTTGTGGTATTCTTGCAGATGGAGTAGTAAAAGATATTAGTGGTGGTGCGGGTAATCCAGGTTCTTCTGCTTGGGCTTTTGTGACTCGTTTTAGACCGTCAGTATTTGGTAATCCGTGGACCGGTTCATTGAATGATTTGTGGACAAGTCCTGGATCTAATTTTCATGCAGTTACAACAATAGAAGATAAACATTGTGGATTGATTATTTATCCACCTGAATTTTCAGCTTATAAAAAAGGTGCGGGTGCTGCACCAGCAGGTTATAAAAACGTAGCGAATGATGATATAGCAGGTAGAGTAGGACTTGGAGTTTGGGTGCCACAAACGAAATTAGATGTTCGCGGAGTAATATCAAGTAGTATGGTTAATACTATTCAATTAGGAGTAACAAGTAGTGCTAACTTTGCAGGTACATCTACTTTTGAAAATGTCGCTACTTTTGAAGCTGAACCATTGGTACAATTTAATGTTGCAACTACTGACGGAACTGATGGTACATATCAACGATTAAACAATACTAATACCAGTACTAATGTTCAAAGTGGATTTATCTTCCAAAACGGAACTACTGCAAATACGTATAAAGGTGCGATTTTATTTCAAGATATAGATTCGTGGGGTCGTGGTAGATTACACTTTGCGTTGAATTCAAGTGGTTCTGCAGGTGAAGTGACGAGGGCCGATTCAAGATTGAATATACATCACGGTGGTGATGTTGGTATTGGAGTTCTTGCTAATACTGGATGGACAGGAACATTCAAACTTTATGTAGGTGGAAATATAGGTGCGAGTGGAAATATAACAGCGTTAACGACATCTGATATAAATCTTAAAAAGAATATATCACAACTATTAAATCCACTACAAAAAGTGATACAACTTCGTGGAGTTGAGTTTGATTGGGATAAGAAGGATTCAGGTATCCCGCATGAAGATGGAAAACATGATGTAGGACTCATCGCACAAGATGTAGAAAAGGTAATACCTGAAGCCGTTGTAAAGATGGGCGATGGATATAAAGGTATACATTATGAAAAACTTGTTCCATTGTTAGTAGAAGCGATAAAGGAACAAAATGAAAAGATAAGTGATTTAGAAAAACGAATAAAGGACTTGGAAGATGGCGATCGGTCTTAGCGAGTTAGCAGATTTACAACAAAGTGCGGCTGATTTTATAAGTGTCGCCACAGAAGGCGGTTGGATTTCCGGCGAAATTGAATTAAATGAAGGTAATTTTGGTTTGACTGCAGGAAGTATAACAGGAGACACAACTCCTACGGAATTACAAAATACAACATATGCTATAGTGTGGACTCTACAAGGCGGTTGGATTGCGTCTGGAGTTTTTGATGCTACACAATATTATTCGTGGACAAATCAAATTGGAGAATCATCTTGTACAATACTAAATCAAGGTGATCAAGCAGTATATAATTGGGATGATCAATTTGCGGATACGGTTTATGTTACTGATGCCGGTAATATGAGTAATTATACAACATTTGATTTGTCATTGGGTGTATCAGTTCAACCAGCAGGTGGTGGATGTTTTTTGTATGGAACAAAAGTTGAGAAACAAGATGGTTCAATAATAAATATGGAAGATGTAAAAGTTGGAGATTGGATAAAAACTTATAATGCCGGAATACCAACTCCAGCTGATAAACATCCTGAAGGGAGAGAATTTTTAAATACTTGGTCAACGGAAAGTTTTGATGGGCATATAGATTATTCTGAAGTTAGACAAGTTAAGCCAAGTATTTGGCAAGGATATTTTACAATAAATTCTGGGTCATTAAATGAGTTAAAGGTAACATTTGAACATAGAATATTTACAAAAAGAGATAATAAATGGTCGTGGATAAGGGTAATAAATCTTAGAGTTGGCGACAAATTATTTAAAGAAGATGAAACGGAATGGGAAATACAAAGTATAACATTTCATAATGAGAAAGTAAATACAATATGTTTAGATGTTGAGGATATAGATGCATATTTTGCCAATGGAATATGGGCGAAAAATGCAGAAAAGAATGAAGAACCATAATAGATAGGAGTAAAAAATGGCTAAAGATTGTCCATTATGTGAATTAAAAGCAAGTAAAATAAACGAGTGGATTTATGGAAGCCCAACAGGTAGTAACGGCTCAATCGTTCTTAATTGGAAAGGTAAAAATAATAAAGATTTAATTATAGGTTGTTTTACTAAAACCGATCTAACAAAAGCTACAACTGAAGCAAGTGGTCATGGAATAGTTGTAGATGGATATGCTGATAGATATTATTTTGAAATGCTTCCTTATTTAGAACAAAAAGGTGATGAAATATATGGGCCTGGTAATTGGGGTTTTGTTTATCATTATCCTGATGGATTTACCACTCCAAGTTTTGATATAGAGTATATATTATCATCGGATAAAAGATTTAGAGATAAAGCAATAAAGTGTAAAAAAGATAAAGATAAATTAGAAGCTGAAGATCATTATTATGTTGAAATTATACAAAGTGGTAGTATTTGGTCACAAAAATTGAATATTAGGGAGAGAGAAAATGAGTAATGAACATATAGAGCCCATTGAAGTAATAGGGTATAAGGATTCATATAGGTTATCGCCACATTTTACATATGGCGAATTTACGATAAGTCAAACAGCTATTCGTAAGAATATAAATAATCAACCAAATGAAGATGAAATGAGAAACCTTGAGGCGTTATGCAGCATCATTTTAGAACCAATACGGACTCATTACGGAACATACGTAGAGATTCATTCAGGATTCCGGAATAAAAAACTCAACACAGCCGTTGGTGGATCGACTCGATCACAACACAGGTTTGGTCAAGCTGCGGACATCAAGATACCGCCCAACACGATTCAGGAAATTTTCGAATGGGTTGTGCTCGACTCGGGCTTGCCCTATGATCAGATCATTTGGGAGTTTGGTCGATGGATTCATATATCACATAAAAGGGTAGGAACGAATAGAAGAAAGAATACATTGGCGAAAAAGAATGAAAATAATAAAACTGTTTATACACATTACAAAAAAGAGCAAGTAATGGAAGGGTTAGACTATGCTTAAATTATCGAAACTAATAAAAGAATATATTTATCAATATAAGTATACCGTTTATTGTGATATGGATGGCGTACTTACTGATTTCGACAAACAACTTGAGAATTTTACTGGAATAAAAGATGGTCGAAAATATGAGAAGAAAGAGGGAACGGAAGCCTTTTGGAGCGAAATCGGTAAAGGTGGACTCAAGTATTGGAGTGAAATGCCTTGGATGAAGGACGGTAAAAAATTATGGGATTACATCAAGAACAAGAATGTAAAAATTTTATCCGCTCCTGCAAGGACAATACCTGAGAGCCCACGTGGCAAGCATATGTGGGTCAAGGGTAATCTTGGTAATGTTGAGTTGATACTTCGACGGGCGAGAGATAAACAAGATTTTGCTAAGAAAGATGCTATATTGATTGACGATATGGATGAAAATATAAAACAATGGAAGGCACGTGGTGGAATTGGGATTTTACACAAGTCTGCCTCATCAACGATAAAGAAACTCAAGGAGTTAGGACTATGATACCTAAATTAAAAGATTTGGTAAGTGGAAAGGCGAAAGGTCATATAAAAGTGATAAATCAAAAAGCCGAATTATCTTTATCACTTATTAAGAGAGCGTTAAAGGATAAAGATCCTGAGACATATAAGAAAGCTTTAGAAATGTTAAAACCATATATGATTGATATAGCTAAACTATCAAGAGAGATCAAGTAATGAAACTAAAAAAATTGTTGAGAGAGAACCCTGATGGTGTATATGTAGGTAATACACGTTTAAGTTATACTGAAGGTGACGCTCACGCATTTGGAATACACAAAGGTAAAGCCTATTTCAGTGATCCTGGTGGAGTTCATTTCGCGATCCGTGATCATTTATTAGATCGTGGCGAAATAAAGGAAAAAGATTATGATGATTTCCCATATTTGCGGGGAGATTACAAATATCCCGGTAGGTTATGGGCCGAGGATAAAGTCATATCATTTTGGGAATTTCCAAAACAAAATCAAATCAAGAGTATTATATCTAAGTTAGAACGTGGGTCAGGGTTAAAGATTTGGAATAACGGATGGCAAGTAGAGGTAATAGATAAAGGTGGAAAAATATATCGTCCGGATTCACGAGAAGACGATCCGAGAGAGCCTTCATGGGATGCATACGATGTACAAGGTGATTTGATGTTAATTCCAATAGAGAAGTATGAGGGAAGTCAAAAACAACGTGGTAAAGAAATCTCACATATGAAATCTCCGTTACTCAAGAAAGGTAGACGCGAAGTTCCTATGGGCATGGGATCAAAGAAAAAGGTAAAAGGACAACGAAAGGGAGAGACACCTGCTGCTGCCAGACATCGTATTCGTAAAGGTTTAGGTGATGGAACAATAAAACTTGGAGAATTATTATTAGAAAATCCTGATGGAGTAAGTATAGGAAAATATAATTTAGAATGGCATAGAAATGCCGTACCTTTTGGTATGTGGAAAAATAAAATGTATGTCGGTAGTGAAGGATATACACACGGAGACATGCAATCGCCAGATGGTTGGTTATCACGAAAATCATTGAAATTTCCGGGTCGCCTTTGGTATAAAAAGAAAGTTATTACATTCTGGGAATTTCCAAAAAAGAACCAAATGAAATCTATTGTATCTAAGATTGAAGATGCATTTAAAGAAGAACATGGAAAAACGATAAAGATTTGGAATAATGGATATAAGATAGAAATTTTAGATAAAGGTGGAAAAATATATGATCCAAAAGATAAACGCTGGGGCGCGTGGGATGATTTTCCTGCAGGAACGGCTCAAAAATTAATACCGTTAGAAGATTATCAAGGAAGTGAAAAACAAGTTGGAAAGGGAAAATCTCATGCGGTTTCACCAATGCTTAAAAAGGACAAGCAAGTACCTAAAGGAATGGGATCGAAGAAAGATGTACGGGGCGCCAAGAAAGGCGAACTTCCTGCCGCAGCTCGTCATAGAATGCGTAAGGGTTTAGGTGATGGAGTAATTAGATTCAAAGATTTGATACGTGAAATAATTATTTTATATGAAGATCAATCGGACGAGTTGGTAAAAATTGCTAAAGGTAGAAATGGTTTAGTTGATCCAAAGGGTCAAGTTCATGCTGTTCCGGAATTAGAACACGTTGATTGGTTAGTAAAAAATGTAGGTAAGTTTAAGCCATTCAAATCTCGATTAGCTCATGCTGATGCTAATGAGTGGTCTATAATATATGAAGCGGTTATCAACGAAGCGATGAAGGACGGTTGGGTAAGAATTTCCGGTAGAAAAGGGGAAATAGGATTTACTGCTACCAAAAAATCATTACAACGACACAAGAAATTATTAGACGACATCGTAATTTTCGCCGAGTCTGTTGAAAAACGTCCAATAAAAGTATACAAGAGTGAGTTTATGATAAGAAAACCACAATCAGCGAGATATGGAAAGAAGGAGTTTGGCGATGATTAAACTAAAAAAATTAATAAAAGAGGATTTTGTAGGAACAACTAAAGATGGATATGAGATATATAAAAATCCTAAAAGTGTAAAACGAATGGATGATGATATAAAAGGTGTTAGTGTTCCAAGTGGAGATTTTTATGTAGTTGATTATTACAATATAATTCACGCAGATATAGAGAAATACCTAAAACCATTTGGAGTAAAAATTCCATCTGAAATATTTTATTACATGGATAAAATAGCGAAAGGAATGAAAAGAGGTTACATTGGTTGGATACGTAACGGAAATACGAATAAGTTTTATTTGAGTGAATCTGTCAATGTGGTAATGCAAGATGGCGGATATGATTGGAAGGAATACCAAAAGATAATAAAACAGCATATACCGAAAATAAAGGCGAAAAATCCTGGCTTGAAGTTTATACCTGAGCCACCATATTGGTAAAATTATGATTAAACTAAAAAAATTAATAAAAGAAGAATTACTTGGTAATCTTGGTAGTATAGAAGTATACAAAAATCCCAAATCCATAAAACGTATGGCGCCTGCATTGAGAGGATTGAGCGATCCACAAGGTAATTTATATGTAATGGACGATCAATATTTTGCTATTCATATGGATTTAGAAAGATGGTTAAAAAATAAGGGTCATACAAAGGATAAGTCTGCTGATTGGGATACACGGAATTGGCCGAAAGCGTTTGGCGACATGATTAAAAAGGGATATATTTACTGGCAAAGAAAAGGTGATTCTAATACATTTTATTTGAGTGAATCAACTTATCCTGATGTTGATTGGTTTAAAGAAATGCAATTAATGAAATATCTTAAAAAAAGTGTAAAGAAAGTTCAACAAAAAAATCCACAATATAAATTTATATTAAAGAGAATATTTTAATGATTAAACTAAAAAACTTATTACAAGAGGGAGCGATAGATCGAGCTGCGGTAGATTTTCTTTCTAAAATGGTAAAGAAATCAAAGTGGAAAGGAAAAGTATTTCTTGCAGGTGGATATGTAAGAGACGAGTTACTCGGTCTTAATCCAAAGGACATAGACATTGTTATCGAGTTTCCGCAAGGTGGAATAAAGTTTGCCGAGTGGATTACAAAGGAACTAAAGATATACAAGAAAGGTTCGAATCCTGTTGTATATCCTAAATTCGGTACTGCTGCGTTTCGTTTATATGGAGTGAATCATAAAGGATATGATTTGAGTAAGATTGAGATTGAAGCCGTAATGACTCGTAAGGAACAATATAAACTTGGAGATAGAAAACCAAAGGTTTCTCCAGGATCCCTGAAGGATGACGTTGAACGCCGAGACTTTACAGTAAACTCACTCCTGAAAGATTTAACGACTGGCGAAATCCTTGATCTTACAGGAATGGGTAAAACTGATCTAAAGAAAGGTGTTGTCCAAACTCCATTAGATCCTGATGTCATCTTCAAAGATGATCCATTGAGGATGTTAAGAGCGATCCGGTTTACCGTAAAGTATGGTTGGGATTTACCTATGTTCATGATCAAAGCGTTAAAGCGTAACTCACATATGTTAAAGACGATAAGTGCTGAGAGGGTAATGAGTGAGTTAAGTAAAATGATGATAAGTAAAGCTCCTGACAAAGCGGTTCGTTTATTACAAATGACTAACTTGAATAAGTATGTTGCTCATGAGTTAGACGAGTTGAAGGGATTAGAACAAAATAAGTATCACAAATTTGACGCAATGAAGCACACATTGGAAGTATTGAAGAATACTCCACCTGAGTTAGAGACTCGCCTCGCCGCCCTATTTCACGACATTGGAAAGGCGACAACCAAAAAGGTAGTTGATAACGAAGTTCATTTTTACGAACACGAAGATGTGAGTGCGGAAATGGCGGAAGCTATTTTACGACGATTAAAATATCCAAAAGAAGTTGTCATTAAGGTTAAAAAAGCTATACAAAATCATATGAGGACAAAACAATATGGTGGAGAGAGTGAGGGAGTAACTGATAAGACTTTGAGGAAGTTAAAAAATGATATGAAAGATCACTTACAAACAACATTGGATTTAATTCATGCTGACAATATAAGTCATGCGGATGATTATAATATGCCGTTACAAATCCCAAAGTTGAAGGATAGATTGAAAGCCCTTGAAAGTGAGCCAGATGTGCTGAAACGCCCGATAGATGGAAATGATATAATGAAACGATATAAAATAAATAATAAAACACACGGGATGATAATAGGACAATTATTAAAAGCAATAGATAGTGAGTTGTTAGGAAATCCCGGATTGACGAAAAAACAAGCTTTTGCTATAACAGATAGAATGTATAAAACAATAGGAGAATAATAATGTCGATAACTTTTCAAACAGGATCATATGATGCTGCAAGTGACTTCACAACCGCAACAATATCCAATGCTACTTTGAATGGAGCAGGAAGTTTTTCTGAGGAATTAACTGATTTAATTTCTGGTGGGTATATTCTTGATGGAATGACGGTAAGTAATACTGGTGGTAGTGGATCAATGTATATAGCATTTTTACATGCTAAATATCGTGAAAAATATAATAGATAATGGGGAATAATATGCGGGAACTAATACGAGAGTTGATAAATGAAGTTCTCAATGAGTTCAAAGAGGACATTGGAAAACAATGTATTGTTCTCATGGGGCTTCCTGGCGCCGGAAAATCTACATTCATTAATAATGAGATAACGAGATATATTCCCGGTTTTAGTGGATATAAGGTGACTAATTCGGACAAACAAGTTTTAGCTGCCCAGTATGAAACGGCGAAGAAACATTTTAATTGGTTGGAAAAATCTAAAGGATCGCCACAAGACATTGATCTTTTTGTAAAACAAACTCAATATAAAGATAATGATGGAAAAAAAGTAGTATTTCCTTTAACATTTGAGTGGTGGCAAATGAATGGTAAAAAGGGATTACGATATTTTTATAAGTCATTTTATAGGCCGTATTATGCCACATATTTTGACATACGAGATTTGGCGAAATCTAAAGAAAAAGATTTATTCAAAACAAAAATAGTGAGTGCAGGAAATATTTTAATCATTGATACTGTCGGTGCTAAATCTGACAAGATGTTAGCCCGATTAGAAAAAACAAAAGAGAAAGGGTTTCATAATACGATTATTTGTTTACACATATCTCCGGAGTTAGCGATACAGCGTGATCAATGGAGAAAGGAACATGAAGGACGTAGCGTAGGTGTTCCTATTATAGTAAACTATGCTAAAGAAATGAGTAATGCGTTTCACAATTATGTTGCTGATGGTCAAAAAGATGATGGAGTAGTTGATAGATTATTATACTTCAAATGGGAGCCTTCAGGAAAATCGCCAATCAAAGGAACGTGGGTAAAGAAAGATGATTATAGATTTGCCTTAAAAAGGCGACTAAAAAAGATGAAAGTAAAATAAATATATATTTATACTTGAGGTAAAGTATGGCGAAAAGAAATGTATGGGTTGATGCTCCTTTAACGTGGGACGGAGTTGAAACAACGGTAATAAGGTATCAAGGTAAAGAAGTTCAAGCTGGTAGTAGTGGTGAAGTTTGGAATGAAACCGCTGCTTTGTGGACGGATGATGTCGTTGAGATTTTAAAACAAGTTGCCTATGGTGGCAGCCGAGGTGGCGTCCGGACGAAACAAGATACCTGGAACGCGTGGGATGAAATTGACAATGTAAATAAGAAAAAAGTTGTCAAGGTCATTTTGACGCTTAAAGGTGTGCGCCATATTGCCGAACAAGATATAAATGAATACAACGTAACGATAGAAGATTTGGAATTGGTTTTAGAAGAATACGAAAAGTATAAAGTTACGATAGAGAACGTTGAAATAATATGAGGGGTATAAATTATGCCAGGACAATATGATTTAAGAGGACAAAGAATAAGTGCTACTTATCATAGAGTTGTACAATATGAATCGGGAAGTAATAAGTTATTAGATGGTCGTGGTGATCCTATTCCGATTGAATTGACCGCGAGTGAGATACAACTTGCTACTGATGTGCCAAATCCATCATGGAAAGAGGGATTGATATTTTACGATAGTAGTTCAAAAGCATTAGCAGTATACAATGATGAAAGTGACATAACATTACAAGTTGGTCAAGAAATGTGGGTAAGGGTATATAATGATAATGGTGTGCCTCTTACAAATGGATCAGCAGTTTATATTAGTGGTTCAACCGGTGGTGACTCTATTCCAAATGCGTATCTTGCTCAAGCTGATAAACTTCAAACGTCAGAAAATGTAGTTGGTGTTGCAACACATGATATAGAAACCGGTTCTATTGGATATATAACATCATTTGGTATAGTAAATGATATAGATACGAGTGGTATTAGTGAAGGTGAAGTGGCATATCTTTCACCTACTGTTGCTGGTGAATTAACTGGAGATAAGCCTACGCCTCCAAATTATGCAATTCAAGTAGGTCATGTTTTAAAATCCGATCCGTTTACGGGAAGGCTTTTGTTGGATGTTGGGGAAGTGAAAGAATATAATATAAAAACCATTCGCGTTGAAGCGTCGGGTGGCGATTTTACAAATGTTAGTGGTGCCGTTGCTTCAATAAATGATAGTTCAAATGTAAATAGATATGTAGTTTCCGTAGGACCTGGTATTTACTATGAAGATAATCCTATTCATATACCAACATATGTATCTGTAATGGGGCAAGGGTCTTGGTATTCGACGGTTTTACGAGCTAATAATAATAGCGAAAATTTGTTTACATTCAGTAATAGAGGAGCAATAGCGAATCTTCAACTTGAACATTATGGAACTGTACCTGTAATTTTACTTAATGAAGCGGGTGGTATTCCAATAGAAAATATATTATTCAATAGTTGTAGTTATTGTATTGAGGTAGATAATCCAAATATCGGTGTTACAATGTATAAGACGTATGTTAATTATAGTGGAGGTTCTACTGATAGATTTTTACACTTAAAAAATGGAACGGTTAGGGTTACTGGATTTGAAATATTACTTCAAACGCCCATTGATACGGCAGCTATTATTTCTGAAGGTACGGCATCAGATCTTATTGTATCGGGTTTATCAACAAGAAGTAAAAATATAAATAAAGGTTTATGGGTAACAAGTGGAAGTCATGCGGATGTTTCTACTTTTCATATTGTTCCGGCTACAAATACTGGTACAAATAGTTTTGGTATATTATGTGAAGGTTCATATAATGGTACAGCATCAAAAGTAGATGGAGTTGCTTTGTCATTTCATCATGTGAACCGCCCATTTTCTGTAAACGATGGTGGAGAAATGCATATAACGGCTTGTGATGTAGAATATGCGCTTATTTCAGCTCAAGTAGGAAATAGCGGATCAAATTCTAAATTAGTTGGTAATAGTATTTCCGCTCAAAACTCTGTCGAATATGATTTACAAGTTTTGTCGCCGACCGGCGAATTCTTTGGTAATGGAAATGAGTTTGATAGTACAAAACTTGACGTAACACAAAGTGCTGGCATATATACATCATTTTTATCTGATGTAACAGGTGATGAAGGATTAAATGTTATTGGAGAACTTCATGTTGGTTCACCAGAATTTCCATCTGAAACTTGTCTTGGTGAAGGTGATTCGTATACTCGTGGAATGTTGATTTATACTTTTGATACTGGAACATTGACATATAAAGATGTAACTGTGTCGGGAAGTACAATAGATGATGGTTTATATGTTGAGTTTACTAATACTGGTAGTGACAATATGCTTTATTTTGCTTCTACTATGCGGGATTCTGTTGGTTACAAAAAAGTATTTGGTCAAAAAATGACTTCAATAGAAGCATTAGAAACTGGTAGTGGACTTGTTATTGGTGAATATTATACTGCAGGTGGATGGAAGAAATATAATCATATGGTAACTGAAGCATCCGCCGAATATCTTCCATTAGGTTTATCACAAACTGGTCGTACTGGTTCATTTCAATATAGATTTGATTGGAGAATGGGTCAAGATTGGGAAAAGAATGATCCGGTTGGATATGGAACTGACTTATATTGGACACGCTGGAGAATAACATCTCCTATATCAAGGTCAGTAAAGTTAGATCAAGTAAAGGTACATTCAAATAGAATGGAAATAAATGAAGATGGATTTATGGAATATTTTGGTCGTGCAAGACCGTGGGGAACATTACCGTGGGATCAAAACTTGGTTCAAGCTGCTGCAGCTTCACCAGGTAATCAAGACGTTTATTTGAGCGACACATTAGATGTTGGTCGTCTTGAAAACTTATTCGCCAATGGGGCAACAGATAGGATTGGTTTGAATGCCTATTTACCTGAAGATTTGGATACAAGTTGTCCAATTCAAATAAGGTGGTCTGTTATTGGAACAACAACCGAAGCAAATAATATATCTTGGAATATTCGTTGGGGATATTCTGGTGATGGTGATGGTGTTTATACTGGTACGGGTGATGCTCCAACATATGCCGGAAATGGATCACAACAATCAATGTCTATTAGTGTGCCTCCGCCATCTGCTCTCAATGTACAAAAAACATATGATGTTGACTTGACAGTTGATGATATGGTTTCTCGTCGAGGAAGCGGTTCATTTGGTGATATGTTGTGGGTATCAATAGAACGTCCAGTAGGTGATCCGTATGATGGTAATGTTGCTATTATAAATTTAACTGCGAGATATACAAAATGGTGTGAAGGTGGACATCAATTTTAATGGAGATAAATAATGTTAAGATTTCATAGTGATCGTAAACAAGTTTTGGAATGTAAAATCAAGATTGAGGGAGCAGAATTAAAGGATGCGACCGCGCGATTGGTATTACAAGACGAGGATGTAAATCGAGTATTCGAAGGAACGATTGACGTATTAGGTAATTGTAAAATCCAATTACCACCGATGGACAATTTCAAAAATCCAAAGGGAAAGGCGTCAATGGAAGTAAAGGTAAAGGATGTAGTATTTGAGCCTTTGAGAGAAGAATATTTGATTGAAAAACGTCAAGTGTTAGTGAATGAAGTAAAAGTTGTTGAGAAGTCAAAACAACAATTATTTACGGAGAACATTTCAATACCTGACAAAAAGATGGTCAAAAACTTGATTGAGAAATTCAACAAACTTCCAAAGAAACACAAAAAGACTTTGAAGGAATATGTTGAGTTTGATTACAAGCCGAGTGCAAAAGTCAAAGCTTGGGCGAAAAAGAGATTTCACGATTTAGATACAATACAAGCCAAAATGGTCATGTATCAAGTGGAGAATATATTACAATAACGGAGAATACTCTTGTTAAGAGAATCGATACGTCAATTAATAAGCGAAGAATATGACGACTTTCGTTTCAATATTGCGTTAGTAGAAATAGATCAAGTCACACAAGCTATTGATTTAGCTCGTGACGTTCATTCCGGTCAATGGAGAAAGAAATCTCCGTTGCCCTATATGGTACATCCAATGCGGGTGTATCACCGCGCAAAAAAGAGAGGGTTATCAAAGAAACATCAAATTCTTGCTATATTACATGATACGTATGAAGATTCTAAAAATCCACAAAGGACTCTAAAGAGGATAAAAGAGTTATTTGGTGGAACGATTGCTAAGTTAGTAACGATTATGTCACATGATAAAGGTATAGATTATTCTACATATCTTTACAAATTGGCTAAGATGTCGCCAACCGCGTTTGATATAAAGTTATTAGATTTAGAGGACAACTTGAGTGATAAGCCTTCACCAAAACAACAATTAAAATACAAGAAAGCCTTGGATTATTTAGAGGCGAAAAAGATAGAAATAAATCCAAAGATAAAAGATAAGTTGTATCAAAAAGTAGGAAAATAATATGGATAACATAAAGAAGTTTAGTGAAACGATAATTTTAGAAATGATACAAGAGATCGAGAGGAAAGATATGCCTCAGGTCAAGGGCAAGGATGTGGACGAGGTATTGAAAATCTTTGATGAAAATGATATTGGATATGAACAAGGAAATGCTAAATGTAGTGATTTAAAACCGACTCAAGAAGATTATATACCGGAGAAACTTGAGAGTTTAAAAAAGAAAATACAGGAAACTGATTGGGTAACACATCCTTTATTTGTATCAAAAGAGGGAAAGATACTTGATGGACATCATAGATGGTTAGCCTATAAAGAAGTACATGGCGACGATTACACCATTCCAGTAACGAAAGTAGATTTACCATTAGAACAAGCGTTAACGACTTTTGATGATAGTGCTTCACAACTTGGAGAGGGTAGATTTGGTAATGATTCATGGTTGGCGAATCCGAAGAAAATGGTAGTGAAAGAGGAAGAAAACGAAGTAAAGGACGTAGTTGCTGTAACTGCAGGTCGATTTCAACCATTTCATAAAGGTCATTATTCTATGTATGATTTATTAGCGAAAAAGTTTGGAAAGAAGAATACTTTTATCGGTACATCTGATAAAGTTGAGCCAGGAAGATCGCCTTTTAACTTTATGGAAAAGAAACAAATAATTTCTAAAAACTTTGATATACCAAAGGGTAATATAGTTAAAGTAAAAAATCCATTTAATCCTGTAGAAATTAAAAAGAAATATGATCCAAGTAAAACTGCTTATGTGACGGTATTTAGTGAAAAAGATGCTGGTCGCCTTGGTGGAAAATATTTTAAACCGTGGACCGGAAAAAATGTAAAAGGATTTGATCAAGAGGGTTATTACATTACTGCTCCTATACTCAAGATAGATGTAGCAGGAAAGAATATAAGTGGAACACAACTAAGAAATTTATTTGGTAGTGATCAATTAAGTGAAAAGGGAAAGAAAGCTTTATACAAAAAACTTTATGGAAAATTTGATCAAAAAACATTTGATTTGATCACGAATAAACTTAGTGAGAGTGTAATCTTGGCGACAAGCGTAATAGAGGATTTTTTAAGTGAAGTAAATGTAAAACAACTATTACTTGAGGTAACTCAAGCGGATGATGCTTCCGTTGACGACGGGCCAGCCACATTCTATAAACATCCAAACAATTATCATAGAGACGTGGACGAAATAACTGGCAAGTTAGGATGGCAGATTGTAGATTATTTAGCTGGTGATAAAGAGGAATATGCTGATCAAAGATATAAATATGATCATGTAAGTGATGTTTCATTTGGTGACGTGGGAGTAAGAGACACAACTTATCCTGATCCAATAGCGAAATACAAATCACACATGGATCACATCGCCAATCGTTTGGGATATGAGGTAGTTGATTGGTTATTAGGTGATAAGAAGAAAGATAATATCATCGATGATCCAAAGAAAGAAATGGCGACTCATGAACCATTAGTACAAGATACGAGTGACGCATCACAACCATTAGAGGAAAGTATTTTTTCAAAAGAATGGTGGACAAACAATGTAATGACCGACAAACAAGTATTGAATGAAGGCGGTGCGTTTGGACATCTTGCCCATCCATTTGATGATTGGGATTTAACTTTTGGCGACTTAAAAACAATGATTGATACGGCTCTTGAGGGAAGCCTTGAAAATGTACAAGAAAAAATAGATGGTCAAAACATTATGGTTTCGTGGAAAGATGGAAAATTAATCGCTGCAAGAAACAAAGGACACATCAAAAATTTTGGAGCGGAAGCCCTTACGACACAACAAATAAGTGATATGTTTGCCGGACGTGGTGCGATTCATGATGCGTTTACATTTGCTATGAAAGATATGGAAAATGCTATATCAAAGTTGAGTGAAAAACAACGAAGAAAAGTATTTGATGAAGGTAAAAATTTCATGAACATTGAAGTAGTTTATCCAGCAACAACGAATGTAGTACCTTATGATTTTCCTATTTTAATCTTTCACGGATCGATTGAATATGATGAAGATGGAAATCCTGTGGGCGGAAGTACTGAATCAGCGAGAATGTTAGATGGAATGATACGTCAAATAAATCAAGAGGTTCAAGAGAATTTCAAACTTTCAAAAAATCCAATTATCACATTACCAAAGTCACAAGATTTTTCAAAACAAAAATCGAAGTTCAATAATAGGTTAAATAAGTTAAAAAGTAAATATGGATTAAAAGATAGTGATTTAATCATTATGTATCATCAAAAATGGTGGGAAGATTTTATTACAAAAGAGGCGAAAAAGAAGAAATATAAACTTCCAAACAGTGTATTGACGAATTTGATAAAACGTTGGGCGTACAATGACAAGTCATACAAGGTCAACGATATGAAAAAGGAAATAGACGACAAGAAGTTTTTGGATTGGGCGTTAAAGTATGACAAGACGAAACATGCTGTTCAAGTTAAGAAGAATTTACAACCATTTGAATTATTATTTTTGGAGTTAGGTGCTCAGGTGTTAAAGAATTTGAATGAATTTCTTGCGGTCGCCCCAGAATCGTCACAACAACGAATGAAGAAAGAATTGGACTCTACGATAAAGGAACTTGAAACGGCGAATGATGTAAAGAAGATGGAAAAGTTGAAAGTACAACTTGATAGATTGAATGCAATCGGTGGATTTGATGCTATAGTGCCAACTGAAGGAATTACATTTATGTATAAGGATAAACTTTATAAGTTGACCGGAACGTTTGCCCCTATAAATCAAATACTTGGTTCTATTAAATTTGGGTAAAAAAGAGGGTAAATAAAATAAAGATATATTTATATGTAGTGTATAATAGAAAGGTGACGTATGAATAAGAGTACATCGCTCATGGCGATATTAAAAGATGATCCAATTTTGAGTAATAGAATAGTGGATCAGGTCAAAAAGGTCAAAAAATCAAAAGAGGGTTTGAATGAGGTCGCTAATAATTATAATGAGCGATACCAAAAAAGGATTGAGGAAGGAACACGAAAACAACAACTTTTACTTGAAGATGGTAAAAGACGAGGAAAATCGGAAGCCGATGTTGTAAAGGAACATGGGTTTATTCCTACGGTACATACACCAATATTGAATTTTCTTTATTTTTTGATGTATGAATATAAAGATGAAGACGCACAACGTAATGAAAACATTTCGAATATGATGTTTGGAAATTCGTTAACTGCGACGAAAGAACATGATAGGAAAGTCGGTCGTTTGTTACATGAAGAAATAGAACGAGATAATGTTCCTACGGTGGAAAATTTTATTTATGGGAATATGACTCATGAAGAATTTAAAAAAGTAAAAAAATTAAAAAGATTGTCAAAAAGTGATAATGAACATGAAGCCTTTTCAGCGTACAGAAATTGTATAAAGTTGTGTGAAAAGTATGGTTTAGAATTTGACAAGATACCAACATAATATAGGAGAGATTAAAATGAGTGATTATGAAAACATCGTCCAAAAGATTATCGACGAAACAAATGAAAACAAAGAAGATAATCCAAGAATCTACAGATTACAGTGGGCCAGTGGACACAATAATGTTGTTTCTATGACGGAAGCTATTGAAACTATCAATCGTTGGGCGAATCAAAAAGATTGGGGATTCATCAAAGTGATTAACACCGAAACCGGTAAACAACAAGTAGTGTATGAATCATCTACACGTATTGGTAAAAGAATAAATGAGTTGAAAGTATGATTGTAGAGTTTAAAAATTTTAAATTATATGCGGACAAGGCTTTATATGAGGCGATGGTTGAGAAATATGGTACACAATCGTATGGTGACCGTATTGCGATCAAGACAAACAACTCATTTGCCTCGTGGATGAGCGCCGAGAAGATTGGCGACAAATATGAGATTGTACCTATTTCATCACAAAACAATGAACGACAATCTTTACAAATGGAAGCCTATTGGACGGTACTCAAAGAATTTCCCATAAGGGAATTCAACAATGTTCCACAATTTTACAAACAATGGTTTGTAAATCGTGGGTTGATGAAAGAAGAAAAAGAACGAGATTACAAGGATGAATACAAGAAATTTCAATCATCAGATAAGATGAAGAAATATCGAGCAGAGTTGAATAAGTACAATAGGGATAAAGGTACATATGGAAATGGTGATGGAAAGGATGCGTCACATAAAGGTGGCAAGATAAGTGGATTTGAGGATGAATCAACTAATAAGGGTCGCCGAGAAAAATCACGGCTCAAAAAGGAGAATGTGAAAATGGGAATCACAAGAGAAAGACTTTATGAGATTATTGTAGAGGAATACCAACATATATTGAAAGAGGAATATTATCACGAAGAATTGGCGAAAAAGTTGATTAAAGATAAAAAAGTCAAAAAAGGTATGAAACAAGATGATATGATAAAACAAATCGCCATTCAAAGTGAAAAAGATTTGGGTAAAAAGAGAGCCAGGTATTATCTGAGATTTGACGAAGATTTTTTAAGTGATGCTATTTCGTCAATAGGTTATTATTTGAAAAAAGGTGTAAAAGAGGGTATTTTTGACAAGGAACATTTGAGACTCAAAAAGGGGTATCATAAAGAAGAAATGAAAAATAAAAAGAGCTATAAGGAGATAAACAATGGCGAAAGTAAAGTTAAGTAAATTACAACAAGCGTACCGGGAGTTTTTCAAAGCTCTTATGGACGAATACGAAGTGAAATCACCTGTTCAATTAGGCGACAAGAGAAGTGAATTTTTCAATCGTATCAAGAAAGAGTGGCCAGCGGCGAAGAAAAAAATCAAAGAGGGTGTGATACGTCAAGAGATTCGTGAAATGATTGTTGAGGTTTTAGAGGATAAAAATATAAATGAGGCGACAGACCCGATAATTGCTAAGGTTGGTGAAATAGCTAAAGATAATGCTTTAATGAGTATGAGAAAACCATTAGAAGCTATTTTCAAGAAAAAGGACATTGATTTTGTTATGTCACCTGTTGCTCATTTTAGAATTAAACATGGTGGAAAAACATTAGTGATTGTCAATAAAAAATATGCCGATGATGCCGAATTAGTTGTTGGTGATAAAGCTATTGGGTATGAAGGTAAAATATAAGGAGTAATGATATGGGAGTTGCTCAAGAATTAGAATCGTTAATGAAGGGTCATAATTGGTATTATGATCATACGGCGAGTGGACATCAATGGCGAAAAGGGAATGAAGTTCAAAAGAAGATACACAGCTTATTAGGACAAGTGGACAAGAAAGTTGCTGAGAAATTATGGAATAAATATGCTCCAAAAAATAAAGCTGCTGGTGGTAAGCCGATGTTTCCATTCCCAAAACATTTGACGAGAGAAGATATAATACCTGGTGGTAAAGGAAGCGGGACACCTGAAGAAAAGGTTTGTCCAAAACAACTAAAAGTTGGTATTGCGGTAGAAATGGAACATACTCCTGATCCTGAAGCTGCTAAAGAGATTGCCATTGATCATTTAGTGGAAGATCCTGAGTATTATACAAAACTTGTAAAAAGTGGTTTGGCTGATGAACCGGAAGCTATAAAATTAGCCAAAGAATTTGGTTTGGTAGAGACGAGAATAAAATTAAAAAATTTGATAAAAAATAAATTATAGGAGGCAGTATGGCGAAGTCAAGTTTAAGGCCTATGGGTTACATAAAACCAAAGAAGATTCAAGAGACGTTACACGGTGTAGCGGACAAGAAGATTCAAATAGGTTATGATAAGGTAGAAGAGCGCCACGAAGAAGGCGACACATGGACAGATGAATATGGTAAAGAGTGGGAAATGAAAGATGGAATCGTAAGAAGTATTCCAAAGTTTTCTGATGTAAGAGTACCATTGTTTTGCCCAAAATGTAGTGGAATAATGGGTAAAAGGTCAAAGGATACTGAAGTATATTATAAGTTTGGGTTTTGTTTACAATGTTTACTTGATCGGGACGCCCAGATGGAGAAAGAGGGTACTTTTATTGGTTATCAAGAAAAGTATATGAATAACAAGAAAAATGGATTTTATGAAGATTCTAAACTTGAGATTGAGAGTTACATAAAACAAATGAAAGAAAAGGGATGTTTGGAATATGTAACATCTGAAGGTGAAGTGAAAAAGATGGATGTTGATATAAATGATTTGATCAAATTTTGGGAAAAAGAACTTGAGGAAGTGAATAAAGAGTTAGATAAACTTAAAGAGGGAGAGGATTAATGTTTGGTGAATATACATTTTGGTATGTATTATTAAACTTTTTTATTATGTTATTAGGTGTTATTTCACACTTTGCGAAAAGAAAAATCAAAGGTGAAACTTTAGCCGATATTAAAACATATTTTAAAACTCATTTAAAAGAATCTGTAGTAACGGTGATAGCTGCTATAGTAGCGTTTGGAGCGTTAGTTGCCAGTGGTGGTTTAGGATGGGTTGCTTCATTTGGAGTAGGATTTGCTGCAGATAGTATTTTCAACAAAAGTGCAAAATAAAAGGTGAAACATGGATGAAAAATTTGGCGATCTTGGAAATGTCGAGAATGATGATAAGAGTTGGGGCAGATACAAGATATATGTTATAGAAACTTTACGGCGACTCCGTAAAGAAGTTGACAAGATAAGGGAAAAGATAGAGGATGATATAGTACCGAAATTAAATGAGTTAGAAAGAGAGATAACTAAACTACAAGTTAAATCCGGTGTGTGGGGTTTACTTGCTGGACTTTTGGGAGTTGTAATTGCGATGTTAATAAAATCTCAAATAGGGGAATAATAAAATGGATATACAAAGAATAAGGGAAATCATTATAGAAGAAATAAATAGGATTATGGAACAACCTGAAGATGAAAAAGAAAAAATCGATAAGGACAAAGAGGACATTGCGAAACAGAAAGCTGACATACAACAACAAAAGTTAGATTTGAGTAAACAACGATTTGATCATGAGGAAGAAAAAGAGGAAGATCGCGAGGAAGCCGAACAAGAGAAGGAAAAGGAAAAAGGTGAGCCAGGTCAAAAGGAACCTGAGAAAAAACCAAACATTAGTTTCAAGACACAAGGAAAGTTTTATGAAGATGCGTATCCTGAGTTGAGAAATTTTGTATTGAGTAATGGAAATCTTTTAGACGATGCGGAGAGGAATTATGTTGCTCTTGCTGTTCAAGCTGCTCAAGGTCGAGTGGACAAAGGGTTTGAGAATTTTTTAAGAAAAGGTAGAGCAGGAAATGTATATGGTAAAGATTTTCCTGATGAAGATATACAAAAATTAATAAAATATTGTAAAGATCATGAATTGGTAAGATAGGAGTAATACAATGGCAGAAAAAACTAAAAAGATGTACAAAAAAGGCGACAAGGTAAAATACTACATTGATTACGGGGCAAGCCCGATGGTAGCTGGATCGAAAGCCGAAAAGAGTAAAGAGAAAGTTGGCCGTATCGCAAAGAGGACTAAAGATTTTACAGGGAAGCCTCAATATTTAATAAATAATATAACAATCCCGCACGTAAATATAGTGGGATTAGCTGAAAATAAACAAGGAGAAAACACAATGAAGATGACAAGAACACAACTTGTAGAACTTATCAAAGAAGTTTTACAAGAAGAAACCGAATACCAAAAGTTTTTCAAAGAAAAACTTGGTGGCCGTAATTTAGGTCAAATGAGTGACGAAGAAAAGAAAACCTTTTTTGCTGATGTTGATGCCGAATGGAAAGCAAAAGGTGAAGGTGGTAGTGGTGAAGAAGCTGTTGAGGAAACATTAGAACCTGTTTCTCAAGCTGCTGGTGAACCTGAACACAATCCAACACAACGCTTGAAAGCTAAAAAACGTGATCAAATTCTTGCTCAAGAAAAAGTTGAGAATTATGTACGTAAGTTGGTTCGCGAAGAGCTTAAATTTGTTATGTTTAATGAAGTTCCTGGTACAATTTCTCGTAAAGTTGCCAAGAAACGAATAGCACAAACTGGTTCAACTAAAAAATCCTTATAAAAAGAAAGGGGAAAAGTTATGAGTTGGTTAAAAACCGCGTGGAAGTGGATTCTTGGCGCTCTGGCGATAGTTGGAGCTGTTGCTTTGTATGTTTTAACATCGAAGGACAAAACCGACGAGAAGGTTGCAGCGTTAGAGGACAAGATTGGCGAAAAGGAAAAAGAGATCAAGGATTTAGAGGACAAGCGGAAGAAACATTTAGATTCTGCCGACGCCACTTCAAAAGAGGGAAAGAAGTTAGATAAGGAAATTAAAAAGAAGAAATCTCAAAAGGTTGATTTGAGTGACAAGAGAGAGAAGATGAAAAACATCTTCGATAAGTATAATAAAAAGAATGGGAGTTAATCATGAGGTTATCGATTATATTTATTTTGACTATTTTAATGACATCTTCAATCGTATTTGCTCAAGATGATTCATTAAAAGTGGCGAAAGAAGATTGGAATTACATTCAAGAAACAACAAAGGAACTTGAACAAGCCCTTGATGATTGTGATACATTGAATACGATGTATGAACAACGAATGAGTTTATTTCAAATGGAAGTGAGCGATTTAACACAAGCGAATATGTTGTGTGACTCGATTGTGACGAAGAAAGACGAACAACTTGAAATGAGAAAAGAACAAATTGCCCTATTGAATAGGAAGATACAAAAACAAAATCTTGAGTTGTGGGTAACTCGTGGTGGTGGACTAATTTTAGTAGTAGCAGCCGTATTATTATTGAAATAAGAGAATGAAATGGTACAACAATTACCTGTAAAGAAAAAGACATTAAAACAAATAATAGCTGGTGAGTATAAACATTGTGCTCGGGAAGCTAATTATTTCTTTAAGAAGTATTGTATTATTCAACATCCGAAACGTGGGAAAGTACCGTTCATTTTATATCCATTTCAAGAGGATTGTACGAATGTATTTGCTCGTAATCGTGGGACTGAGGAAGCTGCTTATACTATTATTTTAAAGTCACGTCAGTTAGGATTATCGACGTTGACTGCTGCCTACGCGTTATGGTTAATGTTATTCAACGAGGATCAAAACATATTGGTAATCGCCACGAAAAAGGAAGTGGCGAAAAACTTAATAACAAAAGTAAGAGTTATGTATGATGGACTTCCAAGTTGGTTAAAAACTCAAACATTGGAAGATAACAAAATGTCTCTTGCCTTTAAAAATGGATCACAAATAAAAGCTGTCTCAAGTTCGCCAACTGCTGGTCGTTCTGAAGCATTGTCACTTCTTATTATTGATGAAGCTGCGTTCGTTCGTGACATCGTTGAAATCTGGGGTGCTGCTAAATCAACTCTTGATACTGGTGGAGATTGTATTGTATTATCAACTCCTAACGGTATGGGTAATTGGTTTTATGATATGTGGAGTGACGCTACAGAAAAGAAAAATAATTTCGAAACTATTTCATTGAAATGGACTGTTCATCCGGAAAGAGATCAAAAATGGAGAGACAAACAAGATGTTGATTTAGGTGTAAGACTTGCCTCTCAGGAATGTGATGCTGACTTTCTTGCTTCAGGTAATAATGTTGTTGATCTTATGACATTGAAATTTTATGAAGATTCTTTTGTAAGAGAGCCTAATGAAAAACGTTCTATTGATAAAGGGTTATGGATTTGGGAATATCCCGATTATTCTCGTTCTTACATTATAGCTGCTGACGTTGCTCGAGGCGACGGGAGTGATTATTCCGCGTTCCATGTATTTGATGCGGAAAGTTTAACTCAGGTTGCTGAGTATAAAGGTCAAGCTAACACTCGTGAATATGGTAGACTCCTTGCTGCCGTTGGAGTGGAATACAACAACGCTTTGATCGTTGTTGAACGTGAGAATGTCGGTTGGGATACTATTCAAGAACTTATTGATATAAATTATCAAAACTTATTTTACTCAAGTAACGATTTACAATATGTTGATTCGATGCGAAACATAAACAACAAAATAAATCGTGACATGAAAAAGATGAAACCAGGTTTCGCCACAACACATAGAAATAGAGCCCTATTAATTGCTAAAATAGAAAGATATTTTGAGGATAATAATAATGAAGATAATGCCTTCAAAATTTATTCTCAACGATTGATAAATGAATTAAAGGTATTCATTTGGAATCACGGTAAAGCTGAGGCTCAAAGTGGACGAAATGACGATTTAGTAATGTCGTTAGGTATTTTATTATGGGTCAGGGACACAGCGTTACGGCTAAGAAGTGAAGGGATTGAGTTGACTAAGATGGCGTTAGATAGGATAGGAAAATCTGAGTTAGATTTAGGTGTTTACAAGCCAGGAATAATAACTCGTGATCCTAATGAAATGGACATTGGAAAAGAAGTAATTAGTTTAAAACAATTTTATTAATATGAAACTATTTGATATATTAGAGGACATAGACGAGGAAATTTTAGGTGAGGCGTACAAGTATGTAATCCGCAAGGGTAAGAAGATACGTCGGAAGAAACCCAAAAAGGGCTTCAAGGTAGTAGGTGGTAAGTACAAAAAAATGTCAGCGGGCGAGAAAATGAGGCGAAAGATCGCGCAGAGGAAAGCCGCCAAGAAACGAAAGGCGAAAAAATCACAAATAAATAGAAAACGAAGAATTTCAATGAGAAAACGAAAATCAATGGGAATGAAGTAAGGGGAATTACGATGGCCGATCAAGTAAAGGAAAATGTCACGGAAGTGGAAGAAAAGGTTAAATTGGAAGTGGAAACTATTTATAAAGATAAGGAACTTAGTGTGGAATCACTTACAAAGATTTTAGACATTCCTTTAATAGATGTACAAAACATTTTAGGGATAGAAAGTAAGTAATGGAAAAATTATTAGAAAAGGTCAAGGTTCAGGTTGATAGAGGGACTGTCAATTTACCAGAAGACCGGAAAACCTTACAAGAGTTTGGTAAGATTTGGAAGAAAGTATATGAAGCCTTGAAAAAATCGCCAGACGAAGTACCAAAATACAAAAACATCATAAAGAAGATCGCGAACTCGGCGAAAACGGGAACAATCGACAAGTTAGCGGGTCGATTTACATTTATGGGAAAGATGTTTGATGTTGAGGTAGACAAGTCAAAATGGAGTGAATATTCGCCAACGCCTTGGAAAATTGGGTTTGTTGGAAATATAGGAGAAAGTATTGTGAATGAAAGTTTGATATGTGAATTGCCACACGGCGACTATGATGAAAAGGGTATTGATGGAATAGATTTTAGAATAGAAAAAATGCCCATTCCACAAGATCAAAAGAAAGAGTTAACAAAAAACTTTCTTAGTGGAAAAGGTATTATTGGACAATTACCAAAATCTAAAAAACTTATGTTGTTTACGCCAGATGGAATAAAGGTGTTAAAAGGACAACCAAAAGATAAGAGTATGATTTTACCTAAAGATTGGTCAAAATATGCCCTTATATTAAAAGATCATTTGGGAGAAATAACCATGAAGAAAAGTGAATTGAAAGAAATGATTCGCAAAGTGGTTAGAGAGGTATTGATGGAAAAATGGGAAGGTGATGTAGATGTAAAGAGTACGGGACAACATGCCGATAAAACCATTGGACAACTTAAAAAACAAGTTGCTGCTCTTAAAGCGAAAAAGACATCAACTGAAGCCGATAAAAAACTTATGGGTCAACTTCTTTTCGCCATTCGGGCGAAACAAGGTTGGAAAAAAGGTGAAGGTGCTACGGGATTATGATAAAACTAAAACAACTTATGGAAAAATCTATTGGTAAAGTATCTCGCAAGATCAATGTAACGATTGAGTTAGACAAGACTGTTCATGCCGGTCAGCGTCAATTTAGACACGCTGAGGAAATTACTGACAAGGAGATTCTTGCGGTTGCTCAGAGAGCGATTGAGCCGATAAGTCGGGAATTAATTGGCGACAACATAAATGTTGGAGATTATATTCTTATACGAGATTCAAGGACAAAACTAAATCTTGTAGGTATATTAAAAGAAAAAGGTGATATATTAGAGTTGACGATTATAACTGTAATGAAAAAAGTTGGATTTAAGCCGAAACCCGGAACAAAAGTAGTGGACATATAAAAAAAACAAATATTTGATAAATAAATATTTATATGTAGGATAGTTAGATATAATAGAAAAGGATAAAAAATGGCAGACAACAAATTATTTGCACAATTAAAAAAGATGTTTTCTTCCGATGTTGTTATTCGCAATATTGGTGGAAAACAACTCAAGGTTGTTGATACTGGGCAAATACAACGATTTGGTTTGACACATCGTAATGATAAATTCACGAGGATGTATTCAACCGTTAATTACGCCCTTCGTCAACAACAAGCGTTATATGGAATGGAAGCACAGCGTCTGCAGTTATTTCGTGATTATGAAGTTATGGACAGTGATTCGATCATAGCGTCAGCACTTGACATTTATTCTGAAGAAACGACAACGAAGAATGAAATGGGCGACATGATTAGAATTAAAGCTGGAAGTTCTAATGTAAGAAAAGTGTTAGAGAATTTATTTTATGATATTATGAATGTAGAATTCACCTTACCAACATGGATAAGGGGAATGTGTAAATATGGTGATTATTATTTACAATTAGAGTTAGCAGAAAAGTTTGGAGTAGTGAATGTTTTACCATTACCTGTTTATGATGTAAAACGTGTGGAAGGTGCTGATCCAAATAAACCAACTGCGGTTCAATTTGTAGTTGAGGGGCCGAGCGGAAAGGCTGAATTGGAAATGTTTGAAGTTGCTCATTTTAGAATGATGACTGATTCAAACTTTTTACCATATGGAAAATCAATGATTGAGCCAGGTCGTAGGGTTTGGAAACAATTAATTCTTATGGAAGATGCTATGTTGATTCATAGAATCATGAGAGCTCCTGAACGAAGAATTTTTAAAGTTGATGTAGGAAATATTGCTCCGAATGAAGTTGACGCCTACATGAAAAAGATTATTTCACAAGTTAAGAAAGTTCCTTACATTGATCCACAAACTGGCGAATATAACTTAAAGTTCAATCTTCAAAATATGACGGAAGATTTTTATCTTCCTGTTCGTGGTGGGGATAGTGGAACTGACATTGATTCTTTGAGTGGTTTGTCAAATGATGGTCAAATAGATGATATTGAATACTTGAGAAACAAGTTAATGGCTGCCCTTAAAATTCCTAAAGCGTTCTTGGGATATGAGGAAGAAGTCGGTGGAAAAGCGACGTTGGCTGCTGAGGATGTTCGATTTGCTCGAACGATAGAGAGAATTCAAAAAATTATCGTATCTGAGCTTACAAAGGTCGCCCTTGTTCATTTATACATTCAAGGATTTGAGGGTAATGATTTAGTTGATTTTGAGATTGAGTTAACAAATCCATCTACGATTTACGAACAAGAAAAAATCGAGATTTGGAATTCAAAAACAAGTTTGGCGAGAGATATAAAAGATTTGAAAATGTTGAGTGATAATTGGATTTACAAAAATGTATGGAAGATGACGGAAGATGAAATCGCCGAAGAAAAGAAAGGTGTCATTGACGATCAAAAGAGAGTTTATAGATTACAACAAATTGAGGACGAGGGTAATGATCCCGCTGAAAGTGATCAAGGTTTTGGTGGAAGTAATCCTGATCAATTTGGTGAGAATAAAAACTTTAATTTACAATTCGATGAAGAAAAAGAATATGTTCCTGTGAAGCCGTCGGAAGATGGTCGTAAAAGCGGGAATGCTCGAACAAGAAAAAAAGATGATCCATTTGGTGATGATCCAATAGGTAAAAAAGATTATCAAAACATTATGAAATTGGATCAAGATGTTGGATATGACGCCAATAAAAAGAAACATTTACAAAGAAATAAACGGAAAGCTGAAGCTGCTTTTGGTAAAGAAATATTAACAACAAAAAAAGTTATCACGGAAGTGGATTTTAAGAAGTTAGAAAACTATTTTGTTGATGAAGGACAAGAAATAACCGAAAATAGTGGTTCTGGCGACGAAATTGAAGAAAATAAAGAGTAAAAGAAAATTATATTATATTTATATGTGATAGAATATGATTTATTAGAAGAAAAAATCTGATAAGGGGAATATTGATGAAAAGAATCAAACATTCTAAGTTCAAAAACACGGGACTATTATTTGAGCTTTTAGTAAGACAAACTACTGCGGATGCGTTAAACGAAAGTAAAGATAACGATGAATCGTTTGCGATAAAGTTGATTAAAAGATATTATGGAAATGGAAAACCATTATCTAAAGAGTTGTCTTTATACAAAGGATTAATGGAAACCAAATTTCAATCTGAAAATCGAGCAAAAGATTTAATTAGTGAATCTATTGATTCTCGTAAGAAGATCAACAATACATCTTTACGTAAAGAAAAATATAATCTTATTAAAGAGATTAAAGAAAATTATAATGTGGATGAATTTTTTAGGAGTAAATTACCTAATTACAAAAATTTAGCATCCATATATCAGCTTTTCGAAGCAGCTACATCTGAAGATGGTGAGTTGCCACCTGCCGAAAAAGTTCAATGTCAATCAACTCTTATAGAACATATCATTGGAACACAAACTCAACCTACTAAACCTGAAGTTAGTGAAAATGATAAAGCTATCGAAGAATATAAGAAGATGACTGAAGATTTGAGATTGATCACATATAAAACTATGACTGAAAAATTCAATGAGAAATACGATGGTTTAGATTCTGCTCAAAAGAACTTACTTCGTGAATATATCTATAATGTGTCAAACACAAATCAATTCCGTGAATACGTTGATGCTGAAGTTGATAGAGTGAATGATGAAGTAACACAACTTATTCCTAAAATAGAAGATAAGGCGACTCAAATAAAAGTTGAAGGTGTTATACCAAACATTGAAAAACTAAAACGTGGTAAAGTAGTAAGTGAAGAACAACTTGTTCAACTTATGAGATATTTTGAGTTATTGAAAGAAGTCAAAAAAGTTGTTGATTGTCCTAACAAGGAGAAAGTCAATGGCTAATTTAAATGAAAGTGATATTCGTGAATTGATACGAACAATGATTGAACAAGAAATGGATCAATTTGACATTGAGGACGAGGAAAAAGATAAATGTGATATTGGCGAATGTGGAACGCCGTGTGAGAAATGTGAAAAGAATGAAACGTGTGATAAACGAAAAGATGAAGAACTTGACGAAGTGAGTTCAGTAACTGCCATGGGCGGTCAAGATGGATACCAAACTCCATATGCTTTCGCCAAGAGTTTGAAGGATAGGACAAGGGAAATTTCACAACAACTTGGATATAAACTTGTAAATGATCCTGAGGATCGGGATTGGGAAGATTTAGCAAATGCTCGTAAAGAATCATTAGTATATCGTAAGAAGTTTGCTGAAATGAAAGTAAGAAGTGGATTGAATGAAGAAATAACGATTGAATTATATCAAGAAGTAACTCAATCTGATAAACAAGATTTTGGTAATTTTGGTGGTAAGCGTCCATTTACCGGTGGTGGCGACAAGTTAGAGGAAGGTATTATAAATGAAGCGAAAGCCGACAAAAAAGGAATGATGAAAAAGTTAGATTCTTATATTAAAAAGTTAAATTTAGCGAGACGGCGAAATGAGAGTTGGGGATTAGCTGAGTTGTCCGATTTAACTTATTTTTTAAATGAAATAAAATCATATATGGGATCAACGAATGAAAGTGTAAATGAAGCGAGAAAAAGTTATTCAATAGTTGCTATAAAGAATAATAAGGTAGTGGATCAATTTCATACAACTGATCACAAAGAGATAGACGATGTTATTAGTGTGATGAAAAAGGATAACAAAGGGGCTAAAATATCTGTAGAAGATTCTTCTGGTCAAGTAATAAAAGTGGTCAAAGAGGGTCGCCGTGGAGCTTATCAAAATTATCGTGACGATGATACAATGAACAACAAACAAAAAATCGGTGTCGCCATTAGAGACGTAAGAAATCAACTTGAATCGATAGAAAAAACGATTGACTTGAATCTTCGTTTGAAACAAGAGACCGGAATTGATTCACAAAAATATTGGAAAAATACTCATAGAGCCTTGAACAAGATAAATGAAAAAATGACAAGGATCATTAATAAGATACGGAGATTCTAATGGATAAGAAAACTTGGAATAAAATTTTAAATGAAAATACTTTAAATGAAGGTGGGAATGATTTTGTTGCGTCTTATCAAGGTACAGTTATTATTTTTAATAATACATCTGATAAAAAACACGATCACGATCAAAAATTATATGATAAGTTAGTTGCGTTAATAAAAAAAATGAAAAATAAGCCTAAGAAAATTGAAATTACTTTTTAAGGAAGAATCATGGATAAAAAAACTTGGAACAAAATATTAAATGAAAACACTTTAGTTAGTGAAGATAAAAATCATGATGCGAAAGCTGCTAAAGAAGTTCTAAATAAAGTGATAAATGCTGCGGTTAAAGCTGAAATGAAACAAATGGATTTTATCAAAAAAAGAGTGAATGTACCATATGATCATAAAATGATCAAGTTGTTAATGCTTAGAGAATTACAAGAATGGGTAAGGGCTCGTATAATGGATGCTCAAAAGGGATAAAACGAAATGGATAAAAAACTTTGGTATAAAATGTTAGGAAAAGAGGATGCGTATGATCGTTCAACATATTATAGATTGAATGAAAATCCTATAAAAATGAAAGAACTTCTTAATCCTAAAATTAGACAAGAAGCGATAAAGCCAGTTGGGCAACAAATGACTCCAAATAGTATTGATGTTGATAAGAATAAATATTATTTATTACAACGAAAGACAACGGGCGAGTATTACAAAGGTGGAAACATTCACACACCGACAACGACAATGAAACGAGATGAAGCAGCCCGATTAAGTGGTGAAAAGATAAAGAACATAAAATACAACTGGCCTATGTCGTGGGATTTAATAGATTTGACTGAGGAACCTGGTGAGGATAATTTAGGTGGTGAGAGGGTCAATGAATTACATTTCACTGGCGAAACACTAAATCAAGTAAGGAAAGACATATTAGATTTTTTAAGTACGGAACATAAAAAACTTGGATATGCTAATCCATTAGATACATATCATTTGATACAACAAGTGTTGGATTCAGGTAAAATGAATGCGGCCGCCAAAAAGATAAGGTAAAGATATGAAAATTTCAAAAGATAGAATAAAAGAAATTATTCGTGAAGAAATGATAAAAGAGTTTAAGGGATTGCCTTCTCAAGGTAAAGTATTTATTAGAGTAAAAGACAAAGCAGAAGCTCTTAAACAACTTAAAAGAATGAAAGTAAAATATACTGACGAAGAAAAAGAGGTGCATGGTTTTACATGGTATGATAAAAATAAGACGGTAGCGGAGTTAGACAACAATTTACTTATTCTTTATGAGGAAAGACAATTACAACAACAAAGATTAGATGAAGCATTGAGTAGAAAAGATTTTGCAGAGATTAAAGATATAATACGAGCCGAGATTGCTGCCGTCTTTTTTGATTTATTTAAGAAACGTCAAATGTGGGTATAAGGAGAAAAAATGAAACGTTCAAGATTGAATGAAATAATTAAAGAGGAAGTTCAAAATTTTTTATTGAATGAAAATGTTGGTGGTGCGTTTTTTAAGAAATATGGTAAGAAAGCCGTCAAACTTACTTTGAAAAATAGAGATAAATTTTTGGATGCTCTAAAGAATACTCCTAACTTGGATGTATCAGATTGGACTATGGATAATTGGAAAAATTATGGTAATCCAAGAACAAGAAAGCCGAAAGAAGTTGGTGTATTAGCCGATTGGTATGTAGAATTTGCGGGAAATAAAATCAAATCTTTATTTTCTCAAGCGAAAAGGAATAAAGATTACGGAGATGTATATTTATTTAATGGAAAGAAAGGAAATGTTTATAGATATAGTTTTTCTGATGATGAATTAGTTGAGATTGATCCAAAAGTAGTTCCTGAAAAATTATTTTTGATATATCAAAGTGATATGGAAGGCAATAGTATGGGAACTCCTTTGTTTGCTGTATATGCTCGTACACGGAATGAATCTCTTGAAAAAATTGGTAAAAAAGGTAGTTGGTATACTGCTCTTGAATCAAATAAAAGTGATTTAAATTCTACAATAAAAGATTTAGAAAACGATATTAAAGCGAAACAAGAAGCCTTGAAAAATTTGAAAAAACCTATAAAATAATAGTGGAGAATAAAGAATGAATAAGCAGATATTAGCGGAGTATATGCCTTTAGAAATAGCGGGTGGTGTAATACGAGAATCAATGAAAGTACACAATGGTAAGATTTTGATCAAGGGTATATTACAACGAGCAGAAGCACAAAATCAAAATGGTCGTGTATATCCACAACCTATTCTCGCCAGGGAAGCGAAAAAATATGAACAGTTGATTGGCGAAAAACGAGCATTGGGTGAGTTAGATCATCCCGATTCTTCTGTCGTAAACTTAGCTAATGTAAGTCATAATATAGTTGAAATGCATTGGGAAGGTAAAGACTTAATCGGTACAATAGAAGTGTTGAATACTCCTGCAGGAAAAATTCTTCAAGAATTATTGAAAGGTGGTATTCTTGTAGGTATTTCTTCTCGTGGGTTGGGATCGGTTCAAGAATCTGCTGAACATGGTGCGGTCGTCCAAGACGATTTTGAGTTGATTGCTTTTGATATGGTAAGTAATCCATCGACACACGGTGCGTTTATGAAACCTATTCAAGAAAGTGTTGATAAGTATGGTCAAGTATGTGTAAACAAATATTGTAAAGTACAAGAAATCGTAACTGATATTCTTATAGATATGGGAGAATAAAAATGAATTTTTGGGAAAAATTTTTGGTAAAGTGGAATGAGTGGATCAAGGATGCTCAAGAATATTCATTCAAACATTGGAAAACGATTGTAATGTTGTGTGGATTGATTGCGGGTGGCGGACTTCTTGCTGCCGTATTTGGATGGCCGTTCGCGTTGATCGTTCCGTTATGGTTAATTTTTGTTGCTTATGTATTGAAGAAAAAATATAAGGGGTAATTCAATGAGAGATAAAAAGAAAGCAAAAACATATACCGATATGAGTTTCAAATGGAGAGATTATCGCCTTCAAGAAATGAAAGATGAAGTAAATGAAGTAATAGACAAACGAGCACTTGCTTGGTTGGCTGACGCGATTGTTGTTGCTCTTATAGGTAATCATAAAGCTGGTTTAAGTGGTATTACAAAGGGTCAAGATCATATTCGTAAATATGTTAGCCCAGAGAATTTTGATGAAGCTCATAAAATATTATTAGAAGAAATCACAATGGCGCTACGGAAAGCCGCGTTAAAAATAGAAAATTTATAATAGGAGATATAAAATGAAATTAGATGAAGGATTCTTTAAAGATATTGCTACTGTAGCAAAATTGACTAAAGATTGGACAATTCGTGCAAAGAGTATTGAGAAAGCTAAAGACAAAAAAGAAGCGTCACAGATGTTTCTTGATATGTATGAGGAAGCGAAGAAAAAAGCTAAGAGTGAAAAGGGTGTCGCTCAAAAATTCTTTGTAGCTGCTGTAAAGGAGATTGAAACAAATCAAAAAGATGTGCTTGCTGCTGCGAAAAAAGTTGTAAGTGAAAGTAAGCAAAAACTTGATGAAGGTATGGTAATGATGTCGAGCCTTTTACCTGTTGGTGGTGTCATTGGTTTAATGCCAGAACGAAAAGACAATTTTGAGTTTAAGGGATTACCTGGTCAATTCAACGAAGAAGGCGTAAAGGTATTAGATGAAATGGGTAATAAGATTGAGGAAGAAACTATAAACGAAAAAAGGGATACTGAATATTTAAGCCCTCGTCCAAAAAATATAATAAATACATATTTTCCTGTTCGAATAACAAAACTTTGGGATTATTATCAAGTTAGTTTTGGTTTTGGTAATGATCATACGTGGACTATCAAAATGAAAGAAGCCGATCCGAAGAAAATTGAAAAAACAGTTGAAGATGCTTTTAAAGCATTTGAAAAAGAAATGTCAAAATTAGGAAAGATACAACCTTTTAAATAAATGGAGAAATTAAATGGCTAAATTTAAACCCGGTGATAAAGTAAAAATTCATCGCGCCAAAGGGAAGATTTCGGGAAGCACTTTTAAAAAATTTGTAGGTGATTCTGGAGTAGTTCAACCTGAAGATTCTGTAACCATTAAAATGTTAGATGGTGAATGGAAAGGTGCTACGATTGTTGTACCTATTGATGTAATACAACCTTTAAAAGAAAATGTAGGTGAAAACAAAACATCTAAAAAAGAAAAGTTAGATGAAGGAATGGTAATGATTTCAAGTTTATTACCAGTGGGTCAAGTTGTAGGATTGTCGCCAAAAAGGGAAGATAATTTTGAGTTTAAAGGACTTCCTGGACAATTTAATGAAAAAGGCGAAAAATTTCTTGATGAACAAGGACAGCCATTACAAGAGAAAGAAAAACCTGATTACAAATACTACAAAAATCTATTAGCCGATGTTGAAGATGGATTGAATGAGTTGGTAAACATTGGTGAAGATTACGAAGTATTTCAAAGTGCTAAACACGCAGCTAAAGCGTTGAAACAAGCGTATAAACTTGTAAATAGTGTAAGATAATAGGAGATAAAATATGTGTCCAGCAGTGAGTAAATCGCAGCAACGATTAATGGGTATGGTACATGCCTATGAAAAGGGTGAGTTAGAAATGGGTAAACTTCCTAAGGCGTTGCAGGATAAAATCAAAGGTATTGCTAAAACAATGAAAGACAAGGATACTGAAAAGTTTGCTAAGACAAAACATAAGGGATTACCTGAGGAAGTTCCTGAGAGTGTAAATGAAGGTTGGATAAACTATTCTAAGGAATATCCTGATAGTGAAATACCTGTTGGATCGAAAGTTAAAGTAATGTATGGAAAACATAAAGGTAAAATGGGTAAAGTAAGTGACGAAGCTCCAGCGAGCGGGTACGCTATAGTAAAAGTTGGAAAAGAAAAAGGATATATCAACAATGCAGATTTACTTGTAAAGGAGAGTACAATGAATGAAGGTATCGGAGATAAAGTAAAAATATATAAAGTAACATCGAAATATATTCCAAAACAATTTTTTAAGAACTTTACAAGTTTGAAAGGCGACACTGGAAGAATTATGAATTATTCGACTGACAAATTAGCCGATGTTGAAATATTGACTGGACATATGAAGGGTAGTGAAATGGTAATTCCTGTTGATATGTTGAAAACTATAAAAGAGAGTGTTGAGGAAAATACTGTAACTGATTTACCAACTGACGCTGAATACGGATATACTCGTGATGGAGTGGTACAATGTATTGCGTCCAAGAATACTTGTTTGACGAGGATGAAAGCAGACCGGATAAAAAATCCTGGATCAAAGTTTCAAATGATATACGCGCCCGATTTATCCGAGTTAAAAGAAGGCGACATACTTGACGAAAAAATGACTCCAAAACAATACAAACATTTTGCTAAAGCCAGTGCTGGAGAAAAAGGTGGTAAAAAAGGTGGAATGACTAAAAAACAATACAAACATTTTGCTCAAGCATCTGCTGGAGAGAAAGCCCGCAGAGAGGGAGTGAATGAAATCAAATCTGACAAGGATATGGTAAAAGATGGACTCAAGTATGCTAAGAAAAAGTATAAATATAACGCTAAGGAAATGAAGGAATTAGCTAAAGATACATTGATGTACATTCAATCCGGTGAAATTGATGATCAACCAAGTATGGAAGCGTACATAGATTTTCGCCATGATGAAATGATGATGGGCGAAATAAAAGAAGTTATTCGTAGTGTAGTGAAAGAAATAATGATGAATGAAGCGTCTAAATATGTTGCTGATAATGGTGATGGTGAAGTAGTGGTATCTAAAGGTGAATTGACATTAAAGAATGCTGGTAAGTTGGTTGCTAAATTAAATAAAGCTGGTTTTGGTTTGGGGACTGGACATGATGGTGTGTGGTTACATAAAAACAATGATGGTAGTTATACACTTGAATTAGAACCATATCCAGGAAAAATGAGACAACGAATACAGTTTAAACCAAATAAGTTAAAAGAGAATACATTAGTAACAGAAGAAAATGAATTAAGTGAAAGAAGAATAGGTACTCTTTTAGATAAAAAACTAAAGACATTAGACAATAAAATTAGACGTTATGGAAAAAGAGGTTGGAATTTAACTTTAGTTCCTGGTAAAGGGACATCTATACAATCGGATGATTGGAAAACTGTGTTGGATGTATCAATATATGGTAATATTGTTGAGGTAGAAATAGCGGTTGTTGGTACTGATAAGAGAGGACGATCTGATGCCGAGTTATTATATGGAACAAAGAAAAAGATAAAAACTGAGGAAGATATAGATAAATTAGTTAATATTTTAAAAGGGAAAATCAAGAAATTTACGAAAAAAAAGTGAAAAAGTCAAGAAAAAAATGTAAATAAATAAAGGGAGTAATAAAATGGCGAAAAAGAAATTAGTAGATCATTTCTTTTCTAAAGAAGAACAAAAAGATTTTGAAGCAAGAGAAGAAATGAGAAAAGAATTAATTGAGGAAAACTATTTCGAACAAAAACAAGAAATTCCTGCTGATGTAAAAGAACGTATAATGAATTCTATTAAGGAATATAATAAACTTGGTAAAATGATTTATCGTGAAGGAAATCTTGTCGATTTAGCGAAATCGTTAAGTGAAATAGCTACGTTCGCCGAACAATACACAATCGAAGGTGCTAACGATTGGTTTGACGGTGTAACTATTCAACGAAATATGAAAGAATTGAAAACCTTTTCCGGTGAATTTGGTAAGGTAGCGTCTGCCGTCCAAGAACATCAAGATCGTATGGCGTCCTTATATGAAGATATGGGTCATATTCTCAACAGGTATTTTGAGATTGCTTCGATTGCTGAAGAAGCTCCACCTGTTACCGCAAACGCCGACACAACTTTATATCAAGGTGATCGGGCGAAAGTCAATATGAATGTCATTAGAAAACACAATCCAACTCCAAGATATGTTAAGAAAGTTAATACTGAAATAACAAGAGGAAATGGTAGTGTAAAGATTTATGAAATCAATGATAATATGGCGACTGTTGGTGGTGGGGATGTTGGTTTGTTTGAAGTGGAAGTACCAACAAACTCTTTGACAAAAGTCATTGGTCGATTGAGTGAAGCTGCTAAATTTGATAAGAAAAAAATGGAAAAGTTTGTCAAAAAAGACAAGTTCTTAAATGCTCAGTTTAAAACTGGAACGGGATTAGAAGTATTGTTTAACACTTATGTATTAGGTGATTCTGTTCAAGAGAGAGAATATAACAAGGTGAAATAATATGAAAAAAGAACAATGGAACAAGATTTTAAATGAGAATACTCTAATAACGGAAGATAAAGTTGATAGAGTAGCTGGAGTGGTGAGTAGTTATTTATTAAGAATAGCTGACGATATAGTATCAGTAACTGATTTATTAGATCAAAATGATACTGATGAAATGAAAGAAAAATTAATTGCTGCGTTGCCGAGTAGGGAGCCTAAAAGTAGTGATTATCATGATGCTTTTGCGTCTCTTGACATTATGGCTGCTCAAAAAATAGCAAAATTTTATCGTGAATTAGCACGAGGATTAAAAAAATAAAGGTAATATAAATGTCACAAAGAAGCAAAACAACAGGAGGTATTATGCCAGAGAATGTAGATAACATACGGTTAAGAGGTTATTATGTTGAATTAAATAAAAAGATTGATAAGGATCGAGCCTTAGAGTATGCGTTAAAGAAATTAAAGAGAATAATAAAAGATAGTGAGTTAATGTTGGACATACAAAAGACACAACAATACACAAAACCATCTGCAATCAAACGAGACAAACTTTCTAAAGCTAAGGCTCGTCAGAGACACGAGACACGGCGACAATCATTATAATTGGAGAAATAAAGTGAAAATGGAAAGACTCAAAGAAATCATTAAAGAGGAAGTTAATAAATTTTTAAACGAAGCGACGCTGTATCATGGAACTACAAGTGATGTAAAACTTCCATTAGATTCTTCAAAGACGAAGGACAAGAACATTTGGTTAGCGAAATCAAAAGAGGACGCGATCATGGCCGCCATGAAAAAAGGATTGGCGAAAAAGAAAAGTGATATAGTTATTCATCACGTAAAACCAAAGGGTTTAGAAATAACTCCTAAAGGAAACGCTGTAGTAGTAAAAGGTACTATTGGTAAAGGTAATATTTCTAAAACGGACTCTTTAAAATAAAAAGTTTCTTTATTTTCTTTAGCGGAACGTGAAAAATGGCACGTTTCGCTTTTTTCTATATATTTATATATGATTTGAAAAAATCAGACCTACCTAAATACGTTATCTTATATAACGTCACGTAGTAACTATTATAATGTCATTGACACTCACCGAATAGTGTTAAATTCCATATTAAAATATTGGAGAAACGTAATGAGTAATTTAATTAAAGAAGCGATTGCAGACGCAAAAGCTATGAGAGAAATGGCTGTAGCACAAGCTAAAGCTGCTCTTGAAGAAGCGTTTGAACCGCAAATTCATTCTGTCATCACCAAAAAAATTCAATCCGAGATGGATGAAGTTGAGGAAGATGTCGAATTAGAGGAAGAATTTGAAATGGCTCAAGAAGATTCCGGTCTCACTGAAGATGAATCTTTAGAGGAAGTTGCAGATTCGTCTGATATTGGACAAGGTGATAACAAAGAGCCTTCAAAAGCCTCTTCTGAAGAAACTACTGAAGATCCTGGTGGTGAAACTGAAGTTAAAGCTGGTGAAAAAGCTCAAGAAGATTCTGGATTGACTGAAGATGTTGAGTTGGACGAGGATTTTGATCTTGATTCCGTTATTAGTGAATTAGAAGAAGAAGCCGACGATGAAGTTGAAGTTGACGACGAGGTAGAAATGGAAATGGAACCGGAAGATGAAATGGAAATGGAAGTAACAGAAGACGACGACGAAGATGAAGAACTTGACATTGAAGTTGAACCTGAAGCCGAAGTTGAAGCGGAACCTGAAGTTGATGTAGAACCTGAAGTTGAAGTAGAACCTGAAGTTGAAGATGAAGTTGAGGACGATGAAGAATTAGACTTAGAAGGTCTTGTTGATGAAGCTGATGAAATCGATTATCCTGGACAAATTGCTGCTCTTGAAAATCAAATAGCTGAACTTAAAGCTCAACTTGGTGAAGCTGTATCTGCAATCAAAAAACAACGTAAAGTCATTAACGAAACGAACATTTTGAATGCAAAACTTCTTTTCACGAATAAAGTATTTCGTGGTTATAATCTTGACAACAAAGCCAAGGTTAAAGTCATTGAGAATTTTGATCGTGCTAAGAATGTACGTGAAGTAAAACTTATTTTTGCTACACTTATGGAAAACCTTGCGGTTGGCGAAAAGAAAGAAAACAAAAGAACACAACGTTTAGTTGAAGGTGCTTCTTCTGTTGTTCAATCAACTGATTCTGAAAAGAAAGTTGATAAAGAACAAATCGTCAATGAAGATAATGAAGTGAAAAGCCGCATTCACAAACTTATTAATCACAACAAAAAGTAATGATAATTAAAATGATTATGGAGAAATAAAATGAGTAAAACCTTATTTAATTTAAACAAATTAATGGAAGGTCAAAATCCATATGATGCTCTTTTAGAGCAAACTCGTGGACTCGTGAAAAAATGGGAGCCAACAGGTCTTCTTGATGGTATGAACGAAGAACATGAAATTTATGGAATGGCTATTCTATTAGAGAATCAAGCTCGCCAATTATTGGACGAAGTTTCTCAAACTGGTGGTAGTGGTGCTGAACAATGGTCTGGTGTCGCTCTTCCTTTGGTACGTAGAATTTTCGGTGAAGTTGCCGCTAAAGAATTCGTATCGATTCAACCTATGAACTTACCATCCGGTCTTGTATTTTACATTGACTTTAAGTATGGTAGTGGTACACAACCTGGTTTTACCCAAAATCAATCTGTTTTTGGTGGAACTGGTGGTGGTAAAACTCCTGGAACGACTGATGAAGCTACTGGTGGTCTTTACGGTGGTGGACGTTTCGGATACTCAATTAATGATTATGGATATGGCGGAACTGCTGATCTTGATACTACTCCAAGTGGTGACGCTTTCGCTACTGCTTCTGTCACATGGGCTGATGTTGGTTTTGACGATGGTCATATTAGTGCTTCTATGGCTGCCGGTACACTTTTCGCTCTTTCATATAACACTGGTAACTTATCTGACCTTGATGTCGAAGGTGTTCGTGCTTTTTCTGTTAGTGGTAGTGGTATTCAATCTTATTTGTCTGCTTACACAACTCAAGTTGGTGCTACAGTAAGATGGATCGTTTCTGGTAGTGCTGCTGCATTCGCTAACTTCTCAGCAAGTGAATATGATATTCGTTATCACAAACAACCTACTGCTGATACTCGTGGTGACTTCGAAGATACTTCTGAGTCTGGAAGTCTTGTTAAACTTGATATTCCTGAAATCGACTTGTCGGTTGCTCAAGAACCTATCGTCGCCAAAACTCGTAAGTTGAAAGCTATTTGGACTCCTGAATTGGCTCAAGACTTGAACGCATATCACTCTATTGACGCTGAAGCTGAGTTAACTGCTCTCTTGAGTGAATATATTGGAATGGAAATTGACTTAGAAATCCTTGACATGCTTATTTCTAACGCTATTACTACTGATTACTGGTCAGCTCTTCCTGGATATGAAATTAACAATGGTAAAACCAATTTCTATGATGCTGGTTCTCATACTGGTACAAAGAATGAATGGTATCAAACTCTTGGAAATAAGATTCAAAAAGTAAGTAACAAAATTCATCAATTAACACTTCGCGGTGGAGCTAACTTCATCGTTGTTAGTCCTGACGTTGCTACCGTTATTGAATCTATTCCTGGATATGCTGCTGATACTGATGGAAACCAACAATCATTCGCAATGGGTGTACAAAAAGTTGGTATGTTGAATTCACGTTTCACCGTTTACAAAAATCCTTACCTTACTGAAAATATCGCTTTGGTCGGATTTAGAGGAAGTAATTTCTTGGAAACTGGTGCTGTGTATTCACCTTACATTCCACTTATTATGACTCCATTGATTTATGATCCTGATAATTTTACTCCTCGCAGAGGCGTTATGACTCGTTACGCGAAGAAAATCGTAAGGCCAGAATTTTACGGGAAGATATATGTGGGTCATATTGATCAAGTTTAATCTGAATTCTTAGAATAAAGATTAACAATAAGCTGTTAAATTCTTAATTTAAACGCTGATGAAAGCCCGACTACTTCGGTAGTCGGGTTTTTTTTTTGAAAAAAAGTGAAAAAAAAACAGAAAACAGTTGACATTTACTCTGAAATTTCGTATATTTATAATGTTGATTGAGAAAAGAAAAAACCTTAAAAGGAGTAAAGTTATGACTAAGTTAGAAAAACTTTCAAAAGACGTAAAAGAAAACTTTAATAAAGAAGATGGTTACTGGCAAACGATACTTGATTTAGCCTATAACGAATGGCAAGATGATAAAAATAAAGAAGTAAATTCTTATACTTCGATGATTGAATGGACAAGAGAAAAGTATGGTGACTTCGCCGTTATGGTCATTTTACTTGGAAAGTTCAACCAACAAGTTTGTAATGGTGGACATATGCAGTATTACGATAATGGTTATGCTTCTCGCGACGACGATGGAAGTTATAGAGGTGGTTTTGGTCATAGTCATGGTGAACAAATTGCTCTTCACGAAGAAATAGCTGAATTAATGAATGAATTTGCTTTGCCAGGTGTCAATGATCTGACTGAAAAAGTTTATAATGTTGTGAAAGATTTTAAAGTTGAAATAGACGACGAAGAATATACTGAAGATTATTGTTATGAGTGTGGTGGATCTGGTGAAATGGCTGATTATGATGATCCTGAAAATGATGAATATGTAACTTGTTCAAATTGTGATGGATCTGGTACTGAAGAAAATTATAATGAAAATTATGGACATCCTTATAATACTTCTGAATGGGATTCACTTGATACTCGTTATTATGAAGTAAATGAAGAATGGGAAAAATGGTTTGAGAATTATGTAAAAAGTGAACTTTCTTAAAATAAAGGAAAAAGTTATGAGAATTAAATTTTTAGATTTTGAACTTGTAGATACCGGAAATGGTGACGGAACTGTTTTAGTTAAAGATTACGCATCAATAGCGAATTTTGAATCCGGTGAAAAGGGTATACTGAGTGCGAAGAAATATGCGGTCATACGATACATGGTTGATAGACCGAACATATTTGGGTCACACAATGTAAGTAGAATACTTTATGGTAGTGGTTTATATCACGAATGGTTTTTATTCGAAAAATCTGTCAAGGATGATGGATTGGAAATGCCCGAAGAATTAAGTCATAGTGATGATTTGAATTTTGGTATTACTTTTAATGGAGAATCTTTATAAAACAAGGAGAATTTAAAACTAAGCCCGACTCATTAATTTGAGTCGGGTTTTTTGGCTTATATGTATATATTGTTGTTTTATTTACATATATATCAATACTTATAGGTGGAAAAGGTTCTTATATTTTATTATAATATAATTTTAATTAGGAGAAATTTAATGAAAATATTTTCTGGGGCCAACACATTTACTCAAGTACATGATAAAGTTTTAAATGATACTGATATTCCTGAGATTTGGAATTTAATATTTGGAAGTATTAAACTAAAAATTTTTAGGGATCCTGGATTTTCTTTACAAATTGGTGAAATAAGTTCAACAAATCTTAATGTACCGGACGAATTAAAAGATTATTGTTTTCAAGGTGGTTTAAATTTTTGTAGAGTAACTGATAGTGCAGGTACAACGATTTTAAATGAATTTGCTATTGAGGTTGGGAAAGCAACGTATCAATCTTCTATACAACAATCTAATGGTATTATGCGTCAAATTGGTCAAACTTTAAGTGTTAATGCAATTTCATCTTCTTGGAAAAATGAAGCCGTTAAATATAAACATGAAATTAAAAATGGTTCAACGGTGATTCATTCTGTGTATTCGGATAATCCGATATTAACGGTATCTTCAAGTTGGGGATTACAAAGTATGAATTTCTATACATATAAATGTATAGTATATAATACTTTTAGTGGAGATAGAAGTCAAGATAGAGCATTTAGTTATTTAACCACATCAATATCATTTGAATTTTTCGATGATGCAGGTTAATATTTAATTTTTAAAGAACCCGACTTCGGTCGGGTTTTTTATTTTACACAAAAGGATTTCCCATTTTCACCATTATATCAAAATTTCTTTCCATTTGGCGACAATTTTCCAAAAATCTTTCGACTTCATTTGATGATAGTGAAAACCATTCACCATTGACATTTTTATGTTTATAATAGTTATGGAATGATGTTTCAAGTTTTCGATTATGTTTAGTTTCGAAAGTGGCGACAATCTCAAGAGGGTTAGGATTACTTGTTTTTAACTCTTTCAATCGTCTTTTCACATCTTTAGAATATCCTATTTTATACAATATAGTTTCATCTACTTCACATTTTATTAGATAAATATAACTCATATTATTTCTCCGTTAGTATATATAAATATAAAAAAGTTGGGAACTTTATTGTCCGAAGATAGTAAAACTACTAACGGGGTCAGGGAACAGCTTAAAAAATACACACCTTACAACTTACCTAATTTTCCTAATCTTTTATATTTATATGTGTAAAGAAACATTCATTATAGGAGAGGATAAATGGCAGTATTTGAAGAAGCTCCAGTATGGGAAGATACTCCCGGAGCGGTATCAGGTAGTACACCTTTTGGATTGTATGACAATGATCCAAAGTTTCAAGAGGACGCGCCAAATTTCGCCAAGTGGTCGGCTCGTAGATTAGGATTTCCTGTTGTAGAAATCGAAATGACGGACTACAATTTTTATGCAGCATACGAACAAGCGGTAAGTGACTTCGCGAACCAGGTCAATCAATTCAACATACGAGAAAACAGGTTAGCTGCTCAAGGGTTGGATAAAAACGTAAATCTAACTCAAAAGAATATAACATCTACCGGATTAAATCAAATCATCAGATTAGCACACGAGTATGGTGCTGAAGCTGGAGCGGGTGGAAACATAACCTGGCGAAAAGGATCTGTTGAAGTATCGCAAGCACAAGGTCAAAATTACGATTTGAATCAATGGGCTGCTGACAATGTTGATGGAAAAGCGATAGAAATCAAGAGGGTATTTCATGAAGGTCGCCCAGCGGTATCTCGTTATTATGATCCATTTGTAGAGACCGGACTGGCGAGAAACAATTTGATGGATGAATTCGGTTGGGGCGGATGGCAACCAGCTATTGAATATGTTTTATTTCCTATTTATGAAGATTTATTGAGGGTACAAAGTGTTGAATTAAATGATCAAATAAGACGTTCAGCGTATTCATTTGAGATAGTCAACAATCAACTAAGATTATTTCCAAGACCGACATCTACATTCAATTTATGGTTTGAATATATTTTTGTTGAGGATAGAGATAATAACGTTATTCAAACGCCAAGTGGATCAAGTGAGGAAGAATATTCACAATCAACCGGATCACAAACACAAGGCGACTTTTCAAATATTGGTTATCAAGATATGCCTTATAGTAGTTTGAATCAACCTGGTTTACAATGGATTAGGACATACGCACTTGCTTGTGCTAAAGAGACATTAGGTATGATTAGGTCAAAGTATCAACAAATTCCTATTCCAAATGCTGAGGTAACACTTGATGGTGAAACAATGAGAAGTGAAGCACAAACTGAAAAAGAAGCTTTAATTACACAACTTCGCGAGACATTAGAAGATGCAAGTATGCAAAGCCAGTGGGAGAAAAAGACGGCTCAAGAGGAAGCCATGATAAGTAGTTTAAAGAATGTTCCGTTTGAACATGGTATATATGTTGCTTAATTTTTAAAGGGAGATTAGAATGGTAAAACCATTATTCAATCGTAGGCGGGATATAAAATTATTTAATTCTTATAGTAATGAACTATTGAATAGGATTATCCAAACTCCCGTTATAGTATATAAGATTAGTACAGAAAGTGAAGATAATATATACGGTGAATCAGTCACAAAGACATACACGAAAGGTATTCAAATTGGCTGTTTAATTTCCCGTGAAGATCAAACAACTGATTCAACTGAAGGATTTGGTCCTGTTGTCGATCAATCAATAACATTAGCATTTCATCGTGAAATGATAGCTGATAGGGGATTTTATCCTGAAACCGGCGACATTGTTGAGTTTAATGAAGCGTATTTTGAGATTAACACCGTAGTAGAAAATCAACTCATTGGTGGACAAGTATATAAAAACTTTTCCATCGTTGCTACCGCTGCAATGACTCAACGAGACAAATTACAAATTGAGAATGTAAGGGTAGGTGACAGGAATGAAAGAATATAATGGAGAGACAACATGGCGATTGATAAAACTCCAAAAAGACAAAATCCTTTAGTCAAGACTCGTTTGGGCGAGCACGAATATCACAAAGACATAGACAATCCACCTGTGCCCCACCGAAGAGAAGAACAAGTCAAGAGAAGTGATGATACATTCAAAAATGTATCCATAAAACTTCAAGACATTGACGAGGCGATCCTATTTTATTTCAAGAATGTCATAAAACCAACTGTCATTGAGAATGAAGAAATCATTGACGTACCGGTGAAGTACGGCGATCCGGAGTTATGGCGAGCGACACAAAAGGATGGGTATGTACGAGACAAGAAGGGTAAAATGATTTCGCCAATCATAATGGTACGTAGGACGAACATTGCTCGTGACGACGGGATGCCCGTGGACAAAACGGATAGGAATATAGTACACCAATTTCCTAAAAAGTGGTCTAAGAAAAATTCATATGATCGATTTTCGTTATTGACCGGTATAGACAGGAAAAAGGAATATGAGGTTTTCACCGTGATCCAACCTGACTATATAACTGTGACATATGAGAGTATAATTTGGACATCATTTGTAACCCAAATGAATTCGATAGTGGAACAGCTTGTATACAGTGAAGGCGCCTATTGGGGCGACAAAAACAAATATAAATTTAGGTCAAAGATAGATTCATTTGATCAAAATGTAGATGTGAATACGGAGAAAGGTCGATTAGTAAGGTCAAACTTTACATTATTGATAAATGGATTCTTGATACCGGAAACATATGACGATTTAGTAACGACACAAAAGACACGAACAAAACAACAAGTAGTTCTTGGAGTAGAAACTGTTGTAAGTGCTGAGGATATGAAATAATGGCTATTAGTAACACACCTAAAAGACAAAAACCTTTGCCAAGAACAAGAAGGGAAAATTTTGACGGAACACTCAGGTATTCTGGTAAACCCGCTCGTGAAAAACGCGAAGAACAAATAAAACGAAGTGATGATACATTTAAAGATATTTCCATTGGTTTACAAGACATTGATGAAGCGATAATTTTTTACTTTAAAAATATAATAAAACCGAGAGTATTAGAGAATGGAATATTGATAGATGTTCCGATCAAATATGGCGATCCTGAGATGTGGGTTTCATCTCAAAAGGATGGTTATTTACGTGATCGTAAAGGGAAGATCATAGCACCTATTGTAATGTACCGTCGTACAAATGTAGGTCGTGATGATAATATACCTATTGACAAGGTTGACCGGAATTTAGTTCATTATTTTCCTAAAAAGTGGTCAAACGAACATAACAAGTATGATAGATTTTCGTTAAAAAATAATATAAAACCAACATATGAAATGTATAACATTGTTGTACCGGACTATGTTATTATAACGTATGAGTGTATTATATGGACATCGTTTGTAACCCAAATGAACAAGATTGTTGAGCAAATGCAGTTCGCCGAGGGCGATTATTGGGGCGACGATGAAAAGTTTAAGTTTAAAGCTAAGATCGACAATTTTGACATGAATACGGAGTTGAGTACGGAAAAGGGTAGAATGGTTAGGTCTAATTTTACTTTAGATATACAAGGATTTTTGATTCCGGAAGAGGCGAATGACTTAATAACAACTCAAAAGACGTATACAACACAACAAATAATTTTAGATACGGAAACGGAAGTAGACGTATTGAGTGTAACACAACCTGATCCATTTTGTGAAAAGATTATTGTTTCGTCAAGAAAACAACCAGCAGTAAGTGGTAATCAAACAATATCGGATATGGTTGATGCTAAAATATTGAAATTACAACATCAAGTGAATTACCAAAATAAATTAGCAGTATATTCATCATTTACAACGGTGGGATCAACGGTGGTGAGTTCAAGTGTAGGAGAATCAATAGTAACTTATCCAAATGTATACACAGCGTCAATTCCATCTGATTTACCGAGTACATCTACAATGACTCCAACTGACGAAGATGATTTTTTGGTATTTATAAATGGTCAATATATGGAACATGATGCTTTTACAATAAAACAAAGTGGAAGTGCGTTTGTAGTTATCGCCGACACCGGTAGTTTAGGATACGCGCTAACGAGTGACGATGAAATAGTAACGTGGGGTAAATTTGAATGATTAAGTTAAAAAAATTAATAAAAGAAGATTTAATTGGTCAAATTTTCGATGAATTTGACGTATATAAAAACCCTAAATCTATTAGAAGAATGGAACCTGGGTTGAGAGGAATGAGTATGCCTAACGGAGATTTATATGTTGTTGACGATGCGTGGAAAACATTACATTTACATTTATCTCAATGGTTAGATATTCCATTAGATAGTAGAAAGGGATATATTGCTTGGGAACGGTATCAAGATACAGATACATTTATGTTAGGGTTATCTAATGTTGATGTACCTGAGAAATATGTAAAGAAAGTAGAAAGAAAAAATCCAAAATATAAATTTGTAATGAAAAAGATAGAATATTAATGATTAGTTTAAAGAAATTATTAAAGGAAGTATCCAATGCGGAAACCGACATGGCGATGGGCGAATTAGCGTGGTCGCATGCCCCGAATAATATTATTGATAAAAAGTGGGAACAATGGCGACTTGAATCAATGAATAAAATAAATCTCATTGGTTGGACTAAGCTATCAGACTTGTTAAAACCTGGTGAAAGTGATTTAGATAGAGATAATAATGGACTATTTTTTGCTGGGACGCCAGGAAAAGAGCCTATTTATGGATTAGAAATAATTGAAAAAGAAAATGGTGGATTTATTTATCAAATGGATAAATGGGTACACAACAAGAAAAGGGTATTTGAGAAATAATGGCACTAATATATCCAAAACAATTAAGAGTAAGTGGAAGTGATTTACAAGCAGGTATACCGACCGCAGGCGGGTATAACATTGGCGCCCTAAATCCTTCGATGTCGATAGCCGATGCGTTGAATGTGGTTGCGATACAAGGTAGTGGTACAATAGGAAATCCAGATGACGGAACTTATACGGATGGATATTTTAGTTATTGGACACCTGATACGAGAATACCAAATGCGTTTGACGATGTAAATGAATTATTATTACAAATAGCTCCAAGTAGTCCCGAAGCGTTAACGGGACAAGATTTAACTTTAAGTTCGCCAAGTTTATTTAGTGGTTATCTTTCTGCTGGGTTAACAAGTGGATCGTGGTATTCATTTGCGTCACCAGGTGATAATTTAACAACATTATCAAACGATGATTCTGCTAATGCTATTGTATTAGTATCACCTGATCAAAGTGATACATTTACTGGTGGAACTTCTGCCAGTTTCGCCAGTATAGTTGGTGGAGTGTCTGCTTCAGTATCAAGTGGAAGTCAACAAAACTTCATTTCATTTGGTGAGAGAGCCTTATCGAGTGGAGTTGGGGCGACAGGTGGAATAAATATAACAGATATATCGACATATAGTAACATTTGGTTGAAAGTAAATGCTGAGATAACAGGAACATTTGTTAGTACGGGATCATATAGATATAAGATGTTAGCGGACAATAGTGCAGGAGAGAGTGATGTAACAACGATGTATTTTGTAGGAACGAATGCTGATCATTTTCCAAATCAGTCATTTGCCACAAATCCATATACATCTTCGTTGACTCCTGCGTGGAAATATATGAGTGGAATGCATTATTATGGTAGGACAACACAATTTGATGTAAATTATGTAGGTCAAGATTTGTACAATCCTATTTATAGTAATGGTGATGAATCGAGAATACAAAGTTCGTATTTCTCAAATACGACGGTGTCAACTTCATCATTGACTGTTCCTACACATTCATGGGATTTGACGGTAACACAATCAATAACATTGAGTAATGATGTAAAGACTTCATATAATGATTTAGGAACATTTAATGTGAGATTGAGAAAAGATGGTAAAAGTGATGTAACGAGTGCTAATGTAAATATTGGTTATCGTCCAATAAATACATATTTGACGAGAAGTACTGTGTTACTGGAATATTTTGACGATGAAGATAAACGTTGGTTTGCTATTGATTCCGGTTCATGGAACAATCAACAAACGCTTATAGATGGTCGTTTGGAAGTAAATAATGGTCGTTTGATAAGTGGTAAGTGGGGTAGTTATGGTGGAGTTTTATTTACTGATGGGGAGCAGTTTTATTATCGTCCATTTACACCGACAAATGCTAACGAGAATGGAACGATAGTAATTGCGAGGAATGGTTTTAGTGGATTGAGTGACATAGTAGGTGTTTGGTCTGGCAGTGATGATTTACAAATGGCTTTCGTTCTCGCCAACGAAAGTGGGTCGAGTATTTATGATTTAGGACGCGAGGTTGGCGACGACAGTGGTAGTATATATGGAATAAGGAATGGTGCGGTAAGTGGAGATACTATAACGTGGGGATTGCCAAGTGGTAAACAAACAACGAATAGTAATCCATTAGTTTTAATGGTAAGATTTAATGATACATCGAATACGGATTATTTGACACAATTAACCGTGACATTTGATAATGGATAATGGAGATAAGTAAGTGGCTTTAAATAAAACTGACAAGTCATTTAAGACTTTAATTAATAAAAGATTTACGACTCCTGACAGGAATTTCTTTCAAGAGATAGGGAAAGATACGATCAACACACATATGCGCGAAGTGTGGATGAATACTATTCCTACGGATTCCGCGTCTGCTATCACATCCGGATATGCTGAATATTACGAACAATTCACGTTAACTGCCGATCCAACATTCAACGATCAAGCCTTTTATTTTATTTCTGGTAGTGGATTTACACCAGGAACTGACTCAATAAATAGTGGTTGGTTGGTCAACGAAGCATCCCAGAGTTATTTCATTGGCGACTTTATAAGTGATAAATATGGTTCATCGTATGAAGTAAAACTTTATGATGCTTCAGGAAGTCAAATTTTCAAAACTGATGCGATAAGTTGGATATTTGATTACAAGACGGGTGTTCTTCACGTTGCTGATGCTGCGAGTGGTTCTTATCCAACTCCATATAGTGTAACGGTATATAAATATACGGGATTAACTCTTGCTGATCCTGGAGCCATTCCAAGTAGTTCTATTAGTGGAACAATTTCACAATGGACATCGAGTGCGGATGGTTCAATATCTCATTATGGTGACGTAAAAATTAGTGGAAGTTTATATATTAGTGGATCGGATAATAGAGTATATGGTACTGCGAGTTGGGCTGAAAGTTCAAGTTATTCTCAAACAGCAAGTGTTGTTCTTGGAACGATAAGTTCTGCAAGTCATGCTGATTGGGCTATAAGTTCATCATATGCTACTACCGCATCTTATGCTCTTAATACATATTGGACATCAAGTATTGACGGTCATATTGAGAGATTTGGTGACGTAAAAGTTAGTGGTAGTTTTTATATAAGTGGATCTGATAATAGGATGTATGGAACTGCAAGTTGGGCTGAAAGTTCATCATATAGTGATCGTTCTATAAGTGCTTCATTTGCTGAAAATTCTTTATCATCTTCATATAGTGATTGGTCAATTAGTTCATCATTTGCTGATACCGCTATATCATCAAGTCAAGCGTCAACGGCCATAACAGCATCTTATGCTTTAAATGCCGGTGAAGGTGGATTGTGGACTGGTTCATTTGCTGATGGTCATATTGAAAGAGTAGGTGATGTAATTGTTTCTGGATCATTTTATGTTGCTGAAGGTAATGGATTCTCGCAGATAAATGTTCCAATAATATTTAACGATTATATTTTGGCTCAATCATCAAGTGGAGTTAACACATATTCAACTACGATTTATCCGCGTGGAACAATTTATAAAGATTACAGAGATGAATTTATTGATACCGAATATCAAATTGTGATAGATGATTCAGGTATTGTTGGAACACTTTATGATTATGGTTTGTCAGTAACAACAACAAAATTTAATATTTCTAATTATACAGGAATAGGTACATTTCAAGGATTAATTGTATCGGGAAATATTGTTTTACGAGATTTAGATACAGTTGATGGAGTGGATATTTCTGAATTTTCGTCAAGTGTGGCGACACAAATAAATAATTTACAAACAGGATCTACATTATGGACACTCAATGACGATGGAACGATAAGTAGAGATAGTAATGTAAAGATAAGTGGTAGTTTATATCTCAGTGGATCTGATAATAGATTATATGGAACTGCAAGTTGGGTTGAAAGTTCAAGTCAAGCTGTATCTGCGAGTTCAACATTATGGTCAATAAGTTCATCGTTCGCCGAAAGTACACCAACCGCATCACATGCTAATTGGTCAATTAGTTCATCGTTTGCGGAAAGTACACCGACAGCATCACATGCTGAGTGGTCAATAAGTTCATCATTTGCTGACAATACATTATCATCTTCATTTGCTGAATGGACAATAAGTTCATCGTTTGCGGACACATCTATTACATCAAGTCATGCATTGACTTCTATAACAGCATCATTTGCTCAAACTGTTGCGCCAGGTATTGGTGGACTTTGGACTGGTTCATTTGGTGATGGTCATATTGAACGTTTTGGTCAAGTAAATATATCAGGAAGTTTAATTGTGAGTGGAGCTTTAATTGATATACTTGCAATATCTCAATCTGATCCATTGGGATTTACCATTCCGACACAAAGAGAAGATATAATTATTAATTTTAATCAAGCGGTTGCAGGTACTCATTTAAAATCTGCAAGTGGAATCGCGATAACTTATTTAGATATTCTTACAAGCGAAACTGAAGCAACATATTTAACAGGTCGTCAAATTGGTGGTAGAAATTTAGGAACTGGTAAAAAATGGTGGATAAATAATTCAGATGGAATTGGTCAACTTTATGGATTAAATATAACTGGTTCAATTTCAGCGAGTTTTGGAATTCATGCGGTTGGAGACGTAACAGCGTCCGCGTTTTTTGCTTCTGCGAGTATAGATCAAGGATTAAGTGATTTCTTAGTTTGGGATTCTGGTAGTGGTGAGTTCAAACGTAGAAGTGGTGGGTCTGATGGAACATCTGGTACGAGTGGTACGGATGGATTACCTGGAAATGATGGTACGAGTGGTACAAGTGGAACGAGTGCAAGTGCAAGTCTTGGAGATTCATTTTGGACTGGTTCATATGACAGTATGTCCATTTCTCGTTATAGTGAAGTACAAATAAGTGGTAATCTCAAGTTTAGAGACGGTGACACCGTAGATGGAGTAGATGTAAGTGAGTTTTACGGTGATACTGATAGAATGTTATTCACTCCATTTGATACGAGTTATGTTAATAATATAACGACACAATCACTTGTACAAACATCGACATTTTATTCACATCATGCTATTGGAAAATTTTCTGATGGGAAAATAATACATTCATGGGAACATAATAATGCGAGTGGACAATATTGTATATTTGATGCTACTGGAAGTTTATCATCTTCGATATTAACTTTTACTGCAAGTGCTCAAGCAGATTATCAAGATATAATTGTATCCGGAAGTAAAGCGCATATATTTTATTGGAATCAATATTCTGGTGGTGGAGCATTACGAGATTCAAAATATGTACAAATAGATTCAAATGGAACGATTTTAAAGACAGTTCAATGGTCGCCTTCCCGTTCAAACGCGCTCGGAAGCACATTATTAAATGATGGTAATATTTTACTTTTATATCAAAACACTGAAGGTGGATTGGGTGCCCGAACTGAGTATGCTATTATCAATACAAGTGGTTCAACTCCAAGTGAATGCTATGTAACAAAATCCATAATAGATACATATAATTCAACCACTAAACATTATCCTGTTACATTTAATAATGGTAATGTTATACTTATTTATTACAATAGTCCTGAGTATTATTATAAAATAATTGATCCAACAGGAAGTGTAGTAAAAGAAAGAACAGCCGTTGATTCTCGTGTGGATCCTGAGGGTTGGTATTTATACAACTTAACGGCGACAAGCTTAACAAATGGAAATGTAGTATTATCATACGCATTAGAATATGATACACGGGACGAATGGTACGCCGCTATCATTGATCCAACTGGAAGTATATTAATTCAAAAAAGAACTGGAAAAGTAACGGATGATGATGAATGGTATTGGGATTATGGTGACGTAGTACAATTAGAAAATGGCGACATCCTTACCGGTTTTAGTTATTGGAATGATGGGACTGGAGTAACTGATGTAGCATACAACATAGTTGATACTAATCTCAATGTTGTAACAAGTGAATCATATTTTAGAGCCATAGATAGTGGCGATAACATTGGTCAAGTTTTAGTTGAGGAATTTAATTCTGGTAGTGGATTTCTTTTTACATATGGTAACGATGGTAATGATTTTGAATATGCCGCATTTAGTTCTCAAAAAACTTTTACTACAATAAATTATGATCGAGTAGGTATTGGTACAACTACACCTGGAGCCGACTTACACGTTTGGAATGAAATATCCGCAAGTAATTATGAAGGTTTAGTTGAAAATATAGATGTTAGTGATTTTAGTGCTTCTGTTGCTCAAAAACTTACAAACATTGAGACTGGTTCTGCTGTTTGGACTATTGAAGGTGATGGAAGTATTTCTCGTAATAGTAATGTAAAGGTGACCGGTAGTTTCGATGTTACTGTAACGGGTTCATTTGGGTATCTCTCCGTAGATGGTGGAACGTTCTAACTTTTTCATTTCTTATATATTTATATTCGACGTGGTATATACCACAACAACGAAAACAGCTATATAGCATTTAGGAGAAAGGCAGATGCCAAGACAACATCTTATCAGGCACATCCGCAGCGCCATTCCTGGCAAACTTCCAACAACTTCATCATTAGAGTTAGGTGAATTAGCCATAAATACGTATGATGGAAAGGTATACATACATAAAAGTGGTAGTGTGGATGAAATTGTTACGGTACTTACAACAAATTCACTTACAAGTGGATCAGTGAACATATCCGGAAGTTTATCAATTACCGGAAGTTTTGATGTATCAAAAGAGTTAATAGTAGGTACAGGTCATACTATAACCGGAGATGGTATTCAAAATGCTGCAATAATTGGTCAAGATCACAATGTAAATGGAGTTAAACAAGGTTCTATTGTAGTAGGTGTTGATAATACGGTAACAGGATATTTGAGTTTTAGTATTGTTGGTGGCGACGCAAATAAAATTAATAATATATCTAATCTTTTATTAATGACATATAATTCAACTATTAGTAGTTCTGATTATAATGTAGTAGTAGGGGATGATCATCTTTTAAGAAATGATGCTGACTTTAATATTGTTACTGGTAGAGCACATTCAATAATAGATAGTGTAGATAGTTCTGCTATTGTTGGTGGAGAAAATGTTAGTATTTCAGGTTCAAATTTAGTAGCAGTTGTTGGTAGTGATTCAAGTACGATTGGCGACAACGCATATAGTAGTGGTATATATTCTTCTAATTTTTCATCAATAAATAATGGTACTTATGGAAATGCTATAATAGCTGGATTTGATAATCATTTGGATGCTGGAGCGTATAATGTAATTATTGGTGGAGATTACAATAGGATAATCGGTGGAGCAAATTCCAGTATGATTATGGGTAGATATATTACAATAGATGGTGTTAATAATGCTATTGTATTAGGTCGCGGTTTTAACTCGTCAAATAAATTAATAAACACTCATACTGATAGTATATGGTTAGGTTTTCGCCGATCAACTGCGATTGATAGACATGGATTGTTTATTGAAAATGCAGGTTTGAGTTCTCAATTTACATCAAGTGTAAATATTAGTGGAAGTTTGAATGTTGACGGTGATGTATCAGCTTCATCTTTCACTGGTGATGGATCTGGACTTACAAATCTTTCTATTCCTGTTGGTAGTGGTTCGTTGTGGACGGGTTCATTTACTGGTTATATTGAAAGAGTAGGTAATGTAAAAGTTACCGGTAGTTTTGATGTAAGTGATAATTCTTATGCTCAAAATAATTTTATTCTTGGGAATGCTGCTTTATTAAATGAATCAATAAGTACATATCTTGGAAAAAATATTTTATTGTTTGGTCGAGATGTAAATTATGTTCCACAATACAGTCCATTTTATTCTACAAAAAATACATCAAGTTTAATAATGTTTGATGCTGGTGGAGATTATAAAGGTTCAGCTCCAGCTGCAGGAGCTCTTTCAGCAAGTAATATTGTTGCCAGTATTGTTCAACAATACGGTAGAGGAAGTATTGATTCTATTGGAGCTTCATTTGTAGGTGGAGATACAAATAATGTATATCGTTTAGGTGATGGTAGTTTTATTTTTGGTCAATCAAATGAACTTTATAGTTTATCTAGCAATTATAATCAAACTGTTTGGGTTGGGGGATACGGAAATAAACTTCATGGAGCATATGCAGTATTTATGTTATCTGATTCATCCATATCTTCTGGATCTGGTGATGCAGCTATTATTGGTGGATATAATCATTTTATGGACAGTGAGTGGGGATCAGGTCTTTTTGTTGGAGATTCAAGTCAAATAAGTGGTGGTTGTGATTATTCAACAATTATCGGTGGTGAACAAGGTCAAATTGGTGGTGGATCGGGAAATAATTCTATTATTTCTGCATTTCAAGGTCAAATTGATGGTGGCGCATATGGATCAGTTATTATTGGTGGTATACGTAATGTTATAGCTGGTGGTATAGATGGAGTTATACTTGGTGGTCAAGACAATCTTGTAACTGACGATTATCCTGATACATTTTTGATTGCAGGTAAGTTTGTTGAAATTGGATCAGGTGGAAATACATTTGTAATTGGATCCGGAAATTCAGCAGCAAATAGATTAGTAAATGATAATAATAATAGTATTTGGTTAGCTTTTCGTCCAACATCTGCTGCTAATGTATATGGACTCTTTTTGAATAATAGTGGTCAAGATATGGTTATAACGTCGAGCGTAGATGTTAGTGGTTCATTAGGTTTGAGGAATATACAATCGAATGAAGGTCTTGGCGACTTTGTAGTTTGGGATAGTGGTAGTGGTCAATTTAAACGTAGAACGAGTGGTGCGTCAGGTACAAGTGGAACTTCAGGTATAAATGGAACTTCAGGTACAAGTGGAATTACTGGGCCTACTGGTTCTGCTGGGCCTACTGGTTCCGCAGGAACTTCCGGAACGAGTGGTATTGATGGTGCTTCAAACACTTGGACAGGTAGTGATGGATTAAATACGGTATTTCTTGTAGATACTGCTCGTTATGTTGGAGTTGGAAATACTTCACCAAAAGCGAGACTTCATATTTCCGGTGGAAACGCTCACATGATAATAGATAGTGCTTCTGCAGGTGACACAAGATTATCGATTCACAACTCATATTTTGAATCCGGTGATTCTCGTGGAAATATGTTGATAAGTTATTACAACAACAATGACATATCTTGGGCGCATGGAGTAGATGATTCGGATGGTGGAAAGTTCAAGTTCGCCTTTTTAACTGGTGGAGATATGGAACAAGTAGGTGAAGCGTCCCTGGACGACAATCAACCGTTTCTTGTATTCACGACCGGAAGCAATATAGGTATAGGAACTGCAGAACCTGTAGCTAAGTTTCATGTGTGGACAAGTATTTCATCGAGTGATGCTCAATTTGAGGATGCTATTACGGTAAAGGGATTCATAACAGCGTCCAACATAATAACTCCAAGAATAACAGCGTCCAACATACAGGTTGATCAGTCGATGTCGATAGATGGTGGACTTGTGGTAAACGGTGACGCAACTATATACGGCGTTCTTTTCGCCAACGAGATACAAACGACATATTTTTCATCGTCGATTTTATATTCAAGTGGATCGACTAAGTTTGGCGACGATGCAAGTGATATACATTCATTTACTGGATCAATACAACAAAGTGGTAGCCGTTCATATTTCTTGAATGAAGTAGGTATTGGAACGACATCACCTGTCGGTGGTGCGGGTGGACTTCATGTTTGGAACGATGTAACTGCTTCTGCTTTTTATGGAAATGGAGATAACATAACTGGTAATCTTGCTACATCAGCTTCAATCTGGCAAAAGAATGGAAATGATGTATTTTTGAATGATACATCTGATCTTGTTGGAATAGGAGTTCAAAATCCAACTGAAGCACTTCATGTTCTTGGAAATGCTCACGTGAGTGGAACAATTATTGCTAAAGATAATAGTGGAAATGGATTCATAAAACTTGATGCGTCTGCTACACCAACACTTACATTTGCCGATCTTGGCGACGGTGGAAATGGTGCTAACATACAATCAAATGATTATATGGCGTTGAGTTCTGGTGGTGGTGGATCATATTTTTCATTTACTGTATCTGGTACTGAAGTAATGAGAATACCTTTTAGTAGATATGTTGGTATTGGTACGACTGTTCCAAAATCACAACTTGAGATTCAAGGTATTGCTCCGTTTGATTCATTGTTGAAGGTTGGTGACGCTATACTTAGTGTTTCAAGTTCAACTTCAAATGTAGGTATTGGAACGGATAGTCATGCGGTAGGAACTTCATCATTACACGTTTGGAGTGATGTATCAGCGTCCCGCTTTTACGGTGATGGAGCAAATGTAACTGGAGTAATTTCATCAAGTTATGCTTCATTTGCTACATCAGCTTCATGGGCTGAGAATGCTTATTGGACAATGAGTGCTGCGAATGAAATACATAGATTGGGTTATGTGGGTATAGGAACGACAAATCCACAAAACGATTTATATGTTCATGCGAATATAAATACGAGTGCAATGATTGGAGTAGATTGTGATGCAGGTGGACAAGATCAACTACGTTTTTATAGAACTGGTTCATTGACATGGGCTATATTAAATCCAGCAGAAACGAGTGATGGAACACAACTATTATTTCATGATGGAACGACCGGTCGTGTAGCGTTCAAACGTGGTGGAAATGTAGGTATAGGAACTACCGATCCACAAGCAATACTTGATGTAGCCGGTTCAACAAAACTTGGAAATGCGGTAGCTAATACTCATGAAATAACAGGTTCTCTTTCAATATCTGATACTGGCCTTCCACTTATTGTAAAAAGAAATGCCGGTGGTGGAATCGTTTTAGTAAGTTTAGGAGATAATACCGGAACAATATCACAAATAGTAGCGCTAGATGATGGGTTAGGAAATAGAGCAATTAAATTGTATGGCCGAACAAATAATCCACTTGTTTTGGGAGCAAATGATGGTGAAGATTTATATATAAATAATTCACATAATATAGGAATTGGAACAACAGCTCCTGTTGATAAACTTCATGTTTGGGGTAATGTAACGGCTTCAGCATTTTATGGTGATGGTGCGAATCTTACAAACTTACCTATTCCTGTTGGTAGTGGTTCATATTGGACGGGAAGTCAAGCCGGATATATTGAAAGAAGTAGTAGAGTACAAGTAACTGGTAGTTTTGATGCGAGTAACAATTCCTACACTCAAACTAATTTTATTCTTGGGAATAATGGAATAACAGGTTCAATAGATTCTAACTTAAACAAAAATATGTTATTGTTTGGCCGAGATAGAAATTATATTCCACAATTCAGTCCATTTTACGCGACACAAATAACATCAAGTTTAGTAATGTTTGATGCGGGTGGAGATTATAAAAATTCCGCTCCTGCAGCTGGTGATATATCAGCAAGTAATATTAATTCAAGTATTATTCAATTATATGGTGCGTCCGAAGTCAAAAATATTGGAAACTCGTTTATTGCAGGTTTAGCTCATACAATAGATAGCACTACTGATAGTTTTATTGTTGGATTATATAATAAAGCCGTAAGTCCCGCAAGTGATAATGGTGGATTATTTGTTGCTGGACAATATAATGAAATTTATCAATCGGATGTTGTTTTCGCACTTGGTGATACAATTATTATGTCTGGATCGGCGGATTCTGTAGCGATAGGAATAAATCATACAATAAATGATACAAATTATGCTGGTATTTATGCTGGGGATGCGAATACAATAAGTGGTTCGTCTGATTATTCTGTTATTCTTGGTGGAGAACAAAATCAAATTGGCGACGGTACTCAAAATAATGCCATAATTGGTGCATATGCAGGACAAATGGATGGTGGTGCGTATAGTAATGTAATAATTGGTGGTATACGTAATGCTATGGCAGGTGGTATAGATGGGGTTATACTTGGTGGTCAAGACAACTTTGTAACTGATGCGTATCCTGATACATTTTTGATTGCAGGTAAGTTTGTTGAAATTGGATCAGGTGGAAATACATTTGTAATAGGTTCCGGTACATCAACGAGCAACAGATTAACAAATAATAACAATAATAGTATATGGTTAGGATTTCAAGACGCTCAAGCTGATAGACATGGACTATTCATTGAGAGTGCCGGATTAATTTCTCAATTTACATCGAGTGTAAATATAAGTGGAAGTCTTATTGTTGATGGTCCGGTTTCCGCATCTATTGTTTCTGCTTCAACTTATTTTGGTGATGGAAGTAATCTTACTGGAATAGATACACCTATTGGTAGTGGTTCATATTGGACTGGTTCTGACGGATACATCAAACGAGTCAGTGATGTCCATATTTCTGGAACATTGAAGATACAAGATTCTACCCATCTTACAACTGCTGATAATGAATTTGTGATTGAACAAACTGGCGACACACTTGGTACGACACGAATAAGATTACAAAGTAGAACCGGTATTACTGGAATGATGATTGAAAATCCTGATTTGAATTTAGTTGATTTCGAATTTTCTGCTTCTGAGGGTGAAACCGGAGTAATTCGTTGGGAAGGTCGAGACGCAGAACACTGGGCTGCCAACGCTTCATATTCAATTCAACTTGGTTTATTTCCATTTTCAACTGCTGCTAATCGTTGGGTTGAATTTGGTGAAACAGTAAATTATTTCAAAAATAAAGTTGGTATAGGAGATACTACACCTTCGTATGAATTAGACGTAACCGGTGATATTCGTGCGACACAAACTATATTTGCTGATCAAAGTTATTTTGGTGGTCAAGATTCGTATGGAGCATATTTCACTCAAAATACGTCTGAAACAACGGCGGTTTTGATTAGAGCTGGTGCTACTACCGCAGCCTTATTGGTTGTTGAGGATAGTGATTTAATTGATAGATTTCGTGTACAAGAAAGTGGTATTTCGACATTTTCCGGAAGTGTTGGTATAAATACAACTTCGCCACAAGAATCACTACACGTTTGGGAAAATGTTTCAGCATCAGCTTTCTATGGCGATGGAGCTAATGTGACTGGTGTTGTTTCATCAAGTCATGCTCTTTATGCGGATAACGCTGATAGTGCGAGTGTTGCTATTTCATCGAGCACATCTTTATTTGCTGTAACAGCGTCATATGCTGAGAATGCAGGAACTTCAACCGATCCAAATGTCGCCTTATCTGCGTCAATCTGGCAAGAGAGTGCGTCAGTAGTATGGTTGAATAGTGGATCAAATTCTGTTGGTATTGGTGTAAGTGGAAGTAGTGTTGATGCTAAACTTCATGTTTATTCACAAGATACCGGAAGTAGAGCCTTTTTAGTTGAGGGTCAAAATGGTGCTCTATTCCAAGTATTAGATGAATTGAGTGGAAGTTTATTTGCTGTAAGTGATATAAGTGGATTACCTATATTAGAGGTATTTGACGATGATCGAGTTGTCGCCGGAAAATTCAACACTAATGCTCTTGTGGTTACCGGTAGTAATGTTGGAATAGGAACGGCTCAACCTGCTGTCGGAACCGCTTCACTTCATGTTTGGAGTGACGTATCTGCGTCCCGTTTTTATGGTGATGGTTCACAACTTAGTGGTTTATCACAAGGATATTGGACTGCTTCGGGTGGCGACATACATAGATTTAGTAATGTAGGAATAAATACAGCTACTCCATCAACTACATTAGATATAACTGCTGCCGGAGCAAACGGATTAGTTCTTAGTCCCGACACAAATGATAATACTGATAGTGCTCGATTTTTCTTAGAATCGAGTGTTCATACATATAACATAATGAATGATAATGGTATATTTGGTATTAGGAGTGGTGCGACAACTGGAGCTGGATCTGGAACGGCGAGATTATTATTAAATAGTAGTGGTGATTTGACTCTTAATGCATCGCCACAACAAATGACTATAAAATTCGTTGAAAATGCTGACGATGATTATTGGATGTTTAGTGGTTCTGGCGACACAACTACTCGTGGATTTATTTTTGATGCGACAAAAGCTGGAACACAATATATGAAACTTCGTTCATATGGTGTTACATCTGATGCGTATTTTAGAATAGGTGATCCAACTGATACTGAATTTATGGCTATTGGTTACAATGGTACATATGGTTATATGGAAGCAACTCAAAGTGCTGATCTAATCTTACAACCTGGTCGCTGGGGATCTGGTTTAACCGGTAACGTTGGTATTGGAATGACTAATCCAACACAAAAGTTAGAGGTTAGTGGAAGTGTTAGAGCATCACGATTTATTATGACGAATGTTGCTGCTGGATCACCGGGTGCGTCACTAAGATACATTGGAAATGGATTTACAACAAATGATTTTTGGTATAATGTGCCTAATGGTGGTGAACATAGATTTGCTGAAAATGATGTAGTTGCTGCGTTAATAAGTTATGATAATTCTTGGTTTACTGGACAAGTTAGTGCTTCATCTTTTATTGGTGATGGATCTGGACTTACAAACATATCACCGGGTGAAGGTGGATTGTGGACCGGTTCATTTGCTGATGGTCACATTGAACGTGTGAGTGATGTTACAATAACAGGAAGTCTCGATGTTAATAATTCTGTACTTATCGCCGGTAAATATCAAAGTAATGTAACCGGACTTGAAGAATCTCTTGTTATTATTGGAAGACGCAATCCATCAACTGACATTCCATTAACTGTTCAAGACATTACCGGTTCTATTGTGGTATTAAATCCATTTACAGCTGCTAAAACAGCAAGTAGGATATGGGGCTCTATTGTATGTGATTTTGCTGACAATACAACCGGAATAGTGGACGATGTTTTTGGAAGTTTGATTGTTGGTTCAAATCATTATGTTAGTGATTTTTCGAATGGTTTGATTGCAGGATTTGATAATAATATAACGAGTAATAATTCTGAAGTATTCGCATTTGGTGATACGTTACTTATAAATAATTCAGCTTATACTTTTGCTAACGCACTTGGTGCTACAATTTCTGGTTCTTATCTTGCTGTAATGTTAGGTGTTGAAAGTGGTATTTTAAATGATTCTAATTATTCTGTGATTATTGGTGGAGACGCACAAGAATTATCTGGTTCATCTGACTATTCTATCATTCTTGGTGGAGAACAAAATAGATTTGGTGATGGAGCATTTAATTGTGCTGTTCTTGGTGCGTATGGTGCTAATATGATAGGCGATCCGTATGCCGTCACGATAATTGGTGGTATACGTAATACAATACAAGGTGGTATTGATGGTGTTGTTCTTGGTGGACAAGATAATCTTGTAACTAATGCTTATCCTGATACATTTTTGATTGCTGGTAAATTTATTGAAATAGGTTCAAGTGAAAACACATTTGTAATTGGTGCTGGAACTTCAACGGCAAACAGACTAACTAATAACAATGATAATAGTATATGGTTAGGATTTCAAGACGCTCAAGCTGATAGACATGGTTTATTTATTGAGAATGCCGGTTTGAGTTCTCAATTTACATCGAGTGTAAATATAAGTGGAAGTTTGAACGTCACCGGTGATGTTTCTGCCTCAACGTATTATGGTAATGGTTCAAATCTTACAAATGTAACGGCTGATAATGCGTATTGGACTGCCAGTGATGGATATATTTCTCGATTCGGTGATGTTCATGTTAGTGGAACATTTTTTGCTGAAGCTAAATCATTTGACATTGGACATCCAACAAAACCTGGACATAGATTACGTTATGGATCACTTGAAGGTCCTGAGTATGGTATATATTATCGAGGCAAGACGAGAGGGAACATTATTGAGTTACCTAACTATTGGTATAACTTAGTTGACGAAGATTCTATAACAGTGACTCTAACACCGATTGGTCGTCCACAAAATCTTTATGTAGTTTCGGCGACAAGTAGGAGAATAGAGATAAAGAACAAGAGTTGGTTTGATAGGAGAAAGCCAGAGTATTATTATGTAGTATATGGCGAAAGAAAGGATATAAAGAAATTAAATGTGGAGTACAAGAGATAAATGAGTACATATTATGGATTAAAGCCAATAGTTGGCGATCAATTAAAATATTTTGTACATGGGTTTAACATACAAGGGTATAATGGTGGCGACACATGGGAAGATTCTCTTGGAAGTGGACAAATAACATATGTAGTAAGTAGTTCACAAGTTGAGGTAAAGGGTCGCCGACGAACATTTGATACATTAGGAACTGCTGAAATAGGATCAATAGATTCATATGCCTTAAATCCAAGAACTGGTTCATATTCAATGACGGTATGGTTTAAAGCCGATAGTAATGATGGATATATATTTGAAAAAGGAAATCAATTCAATCTTTTTTTAACGGGTACAAATCATTTAGTATTGTATGTAATGCCGCAAGCAATCCATGCTCCATACGGTATAGCCGTATCTGGAAGTTATGGAATAGCTCATTGTAATGTAAGTAATAATCACAATGGGATTATATTTTTTGATGCTGACACAATGCAACCAACATATACAAAATGGTCATATTCAATTCAACATACTGATCCATGTACTTATGCACGTGGAATGGCGATGGATAGTGCTTCATTTCTTGTTATTGGATTATATGATGCTTGGATGGGTTGGTATGATGCTGATCAATATAAATCAAGTGTTGGATCAAGAATGTATCGGTGGAACTATCCAAGTGGCGATCCATTGGCGAATAATGTGTATGGATATGATGTTGATTTTAACGATGAATTTGTATATCGTGCAAATAGATCAAATGCGTATAATGGATTGACTGGTTGGATATGTCAAGACAGAAAATGGGGCGGAAATTATGGAGCAGCTGGAGTATCAGCTTCTCATATCAACACGACAACTGGTGTTTGTATAGATAAATTACCTTTATCGACTGGATCATTTGTTTATGCTACAAGTGCAGGATGGGATTCTATTCACAAGTTATCACAAGATTCTTGTTCTTTACTTATGTCAACGGGTTCTCTTGGAAGTGGACAACATCAATTTAGTGACCCGTGGGGAATAGCTTGTGATCAAGAATATATTTATGTAGCTGATTATAATAATGAGAGGATTTCAATATATGATAAACAACTAAGATATGTAAATCATACACAATCATTAAATGCAACAGCAGTATCAAGTAGGCCGATAGGTATATCTGTAACTGATAAACATATTTTTTATACAACGGCCGATGGTGTATATAAAGTAGTAAAACTTGATAAAACGACATTACAAATATCTGGGACGATACAATTAATGCCTACAAAGGGTAATGGTTGGTATTCGTATGCTCCGAAATCTATTTATGCGAGTGGAAGTCATGTTATGATAAGCAATCGTAGTGATCAATGGAGAGTGTTTCGTCAAACGGAACATGGTAATTTTCATGAGGTTGGAAATGGAACACATACTGGTACACCAGCATTAGATGATCCGTGGAATGGATGTTATCAAGAGCCGAGATTTTTTATGCCTGAGGGAGCGACTGAACCAACTGGATTTATTTGGTGGAGTAACAAAGATGGCGATGGATTTTTGAAGGGTCGTTGGAATGGTTGGGCAACAGTAGGTGTAACTGAGAGTTGGGATGGAGCTGCTAGTAAAACGACGAATGGTTGGCACGATCCCCGGGACTTCGACATCGATTGGGAGAATCGATGGGCGTTTGTCGCCGATCAAAACAATTATAGGATCAAAAAAGTACACGTAGATAGTATGGTTACATTAGGATTAACTGGATCTGGTGTTTACAAAGGTATTTCACAATCTGAAGCGCCTGCTGCCGGAACGGGATTACATGAATTTACGAATATTGCGGGTGTTGCTATAAGCGAAAGTTATGTTTATACGTGTGATTACACAACACATAGAATACAACGATTCACAAAGGATTTAGAATATGTGGATGAAACGACAAACAATGATCCATATCATATAAAGTTTGATAAAGATACAAATACATTTTATATATTTGATGATGGGCGACACATAAGACGATTTGATCACGAATGGAATCAATTAGCTACTTATACATATGCCGCTGGTCAAGAGCCTAAACAAATGATAAGTAATTTTCCTTATGGTGTGTATATAGATGATAAATTTATTTATAATTGTGATTTGTGGAAAAATGCTATTATACTTGATAAAGAAGAATTGTGTTGGGAAAACGAGATAGATGCATACAAGATAACAATGAGAAGTAAAGCTATAGATACAGGTTCCTGGCACAGTATGACATATACATGGGATGGTGACGATATGAAATTATATTTAGATGGAGAGTATCAAACATCACAAAGTACGGTGAATTTTGCTTGGAACACAATACCATCGCCAGACATACAAAATACTGAACCAATGAGATTTGGTAGATGGCAATGGTATTCATATGCCGAACAATTTGTGAAAACGAGAGTTGGAGCCGTATTAGTATATGGTAAGACATTGGATGATGGCGAAATAAGAAAAAATTACGATGCGTTAAAATGGGAGTTTACTGACTAATGAGTTTTTATCATAATCCAAGAACCGTGACAAATGGATTAGTATTATATGCCGACACTTATAATCGTAAGAGTTATGTAAGTGGTAGTTCAACGATGGTTGACTTAGCAGGAAATTACAATGGTGATATAAGTGGAAATCCACAATTAACCGGAAGTTATTTTCAATTTGATGGTGTGGACGACAAAATAGAGTGGGATAACGCGCTCTGGCATCGCTCAGATTCGACGATAGAGTGTTGGTTCAACATTGACACATTTCAATCTGAATCAGCAGGTATGTTTGGATATTTAGGAACTGCAGGAACGTGGTCACGTCCAACGGTTGGGGCATGTTATGTAACTGGGACGCTTCCAGTTCCTTTAACTGATAATGCGGGGGTAGTTGCGTCATTAATTCAGGATGCAGGTGGTTTATATGGAGCGACATATCGTTCTATTGAGACGATTGTTTCTAAAGGTGAATGGCATCAAGGCGTATTATCTCGTGACATGGTAAATGGAACGATGTCATTATACATTGACAATGAGTTACAAGGAACAATAGCGTTTGATGTCGCCACGTTTGCCTCGTGGTCTGGCGTAGGACGGGCGACAAATGATATACAACTTGGAAAGGAGAAAGGAACGAATACCGGTCTTGCTGCCCCAAATAAATGGTTTGAGGGAAAGACGAGTGGATTGAAGGTATACAATAGGATTTTGAGTGAGGAAGAAAGGACGACAAACTATCTGGCGACAAAAGGAAGATATATGAGTATAAATGATGTGAGTGAAGTTGTTTATGTTACAGAAAGTTTAGTATTCCATATTGATGCTGCTAATTCTGAAAGTTATCCTGAAAGTGGTAATGATGTATATAATTTAGTAGACACAACAATATCAGCATCATTTAGGGATGGAGCTGCGATTTGGAATAACAATGCGTTTCAAATAGATGGTGCTAATAGTTATGCGGTAGTTTTGAGGGATGATATACCTGATTTACATTTTGATGAAGGGGATTTTACTGCCGAAGTATGGTCAATAGGTAAAGATTTGTCAAACTATCATTTTGTTATATTAGGTTTGTGGAATACTGGTGCGTTAGCCGGAACAAATGAATGGTTTATAGGACATCATAGTTCTGAAGCATTACGATTCGCTATTGCTGATGCGGAAAACACGACACAACAAGTATATTCTATTGCGTCCGCGTCATTAGATACTTGGTATCATACGGTTGGTGTTAGGAGTGATACAACAATGTCATTTTATGTTGATGGTCAAGAAGCTGGACCGGAAATATCAGATCCAGCATTGAGTGGAAGTGCCGATACAACAAATCCATTGTATATAGGTGCTTTTAGATATAGTGCTACTGTACCTGATGCTGCAGCAGCGGCTGTATTTAGCGGAAGTATTGCTATAGTAAGGATATATCAACGAGCTTTAAATTCTGATGAAATAAGGAATAATTTTAGTAGTGAAAGATCGAGGTTTGGAAAATGAGCGGATTTGGTGGCGGAAGAATAATACAAAGTGGTTTAGTTTGGTGTATGGATTGGGAAGATCGCCAAAGTTGGGTAAGTGGAAGTGATTATTGGTATGATAAAGTCAATAATGCTAAGTTTGATGCACAAGTAAGTCATAGTCAATTTGATACGGAAGATCGTATTATATTTGATGGTACACATCCAACTCAAATTAGAAATTCTACTAATGGGCCTATTACTCAAGCTACAACTGATTTTACTTTACAATATTGGTGGCGCCGCGATGGGTCGGCAGGTGGTGGTACAATTCCAACTGATGCGTATCATCAAATGATAACTGGAGTAAATGGAAATCTTTTTTGGGTTAGTGTTGTAAATAGTGGAGGTTCAATAAATAGAATAACGATGCGTATGGATGTAACCGGAACCGGAAGTTATTATCCAACAGCTCTTGATCCATTTCCGGTATCACATCCTAATGGTACTTGGAGACATCATACGATTACACTTTCATCTACTGAAGGTATAAAGATGTATGTAGATGGAAATATAAGAGTTGAAAATCCTGACACTTGTGCGCACGTAAAACAAGTGGATAATGGTTCTGGAGTAACATATTTTGGTAGGGATAATGCATATGTTCCAAATGGTGCTATTGGACAAGTTTTATTTTATGATAGAGTATTGAGTGATGAAGAAATATATGAGAATTATTTATCAACAAGGGGTAGATTTGGTAAATAATAATATTTATACTTACAAGGTATAATTGGAGAAATTAAGTGGCGACAGACGTATTTATAGTCCCGAGATCGGGATCGATAAGGTTTAGGACTGATGGTGAAATAGATTCAATCATTTCCGCGAGTAGTGGCGACCTGATAATAAGTGGAAGTGGTGACGTTGGTATTGGTACAAATCCGTCATATCCTTTACACATATATTCAAGCGGATCAACTATATTCAATGTAGAGGGAAGTCAAGGAACATTATTTTCTGTACAAGATTCATTTGTAGGAACTTTATTTGAGGTCAACGATCAATCTGGACTTCCAATATTAGAAGTTCAAGCCACAGACACTGTTATAGCAGGAACATATAATAAATATACATTATTTGTAACCGGTAGTTATGTAGGAATAGGAAATTCTTCGCCAGGAACGGTAAAACTCAATATAAGTGGAAGTGGAGCTGACGATTTATTACAAATTGGTGACGAATATATGTTTGTTAGTGGAAATGGTAATGTAGGTATTGGTACAACGAATCCGTCTATGTTTGTTCACGTAGAAAAAAGTCAAGATGGTAATACACAACTGATGGTGAACAATCCTAATGCTGGAACAACTGTAAGTTCACAACTTATTACATCAAATGCTGGTTCTATTGATTCATCATGTAGAATAATAACTCTTGGAACTGGATATACTACGGCTGGTGCGTATGTACAAGATGGTGGAATTTTAGCGACTGAGGAAAATCTTTCTGGTGGATTATCTATATTAGCCCGCCATGCCAGTGGAGTGATACGATTTTATACTGCAGGACATACAAATGAACGAATGAGAATAGATGCGAATGGTAATGTAGGTATTGGAACGGACAATCCTATTGATAAATTAGAAGTGCGTGATGGATATATAGTTGTTGACAATACACAAGGATATAGGATAAGGAATGCAAGTGGAACAACATTGTGGGTAGCGACCGGTCTTGCTACAGATGAATTACAAATGGGTAGTGGAACATGGAATAAAATTTCATGGGCCGTTGCAGGTGCTGCGTATCGAATGATATTAGATAGAGCAGGAAGATTAGGAATAGGAACAGCAACGCCCGTTTCACAACTTCATGTGTATTCGACGGGTTCAACTGCACTAAGAATAGAAAGTCAAGATACCACCGATACAAATGCTATTTATTTTGAATCAAATAATTCTGTATTTCATTCTATTCAATCAATAGCACAAAATGGTGAGTTACAAATAAGAGCCGGTGATACTGGAAATGGTCATGAAGTTAATATTTATTCCGATAATACTGAAATAGCTCGATTTAGAAAATCACAAATATGGTTGTCTGGTTCTGTTGTATCAGCTTCATCGTTAGAGGTTGAAGGTAAAGTTGGGATCAATACTACACGAGGAACATATCATTTAAGTGTAAATGGCGACATACTTGTAAATGAATATCTTCGTGCTTGGGATGGGCCGACAAACACATATCATAGAATGACATCTACACAACATCATTTTTATTCTGCAGGATCAAATCTAATGCAGATAAACAATGGCGACTCAGTTATTCTTGGTGATTCTACGAGTGGTGACGTTGACACGAGAGTATATACGACACAAGGCGAAACATTACGTATTGATGGAGCAACCGGATTTATTTCATCAAGTATGTTATATGCGTCACATAGTTATGGAGTTGGAATAGGAACTGTGCCTTCATATCCACTTCATGTTTATTCAAGTGGTTCGACCGTATTGAATATAGAGGGTAGTCAAGGTTCATTATTCCAAGTAAGAGATTCATTTGTTGGTACATTATTTGAGGTAAATGATATAAGTGGTATTCCTATTTTATCCGTTGAAGCCGAGGACACCGTAACAATGGGAACATTTGGCGACTACACACTTAGAGTTACCGGAAGTTATGTAGGAATAGGAACGAGTGATCCAAACTTACAATTAGCAAATAGTCATTCATTACACGTATGGAATATGGTAAGTGCGTCCGTTTTCTCAGCAAGTAATGGTGCGACATTTGGTGGAAATGTAGGTATAAATACTGTTCCTAATCGTGCACTTTCGGTTGCCGGAATAATTCAAATTGGTGCTAATACAACATATGGTTTAGGTTTGTGGAGTAATCCACCGACCGTATATGGAATTCATATGCAAACTGGTGCTACATATATGCATGGTGAAGTATCAAGTTATTATATAGCTAATATAATGTCCAGTGGAACTGATAGAGGTTTTATTTGGTCGTATGGTACTGTACCTTGTATGTCATTGAATGCAAGTACAGGTAATCTTATCACAAATGGATTTCTTTCTGGATCAGCTATTTATGGCGACATATCTCAAAGTGTTCCAAATGCTCCAACAAGTGTAACATTAACTGATAATACTGATACATTTAGTGTGTCCTTTTCTGCTTCAGCGACACTTGGAATAAATGAATACGAAGTTTGGAGAGCGGAAGGTGGAGCTCATAATGCGTATAGTTTAGTTGGTTTAGTAAAAGAAGATAGTATAACTGATCCAATGACTATAATAGACAACTCATTTACAATAAGTGGAAGTTTAGATTATAGAGTATATGCGTTGAAAGCAGGTAAAAGATCAACCGCTGCTACTGCCGCAGCATCTTCATCCGGTCAAGTAGCCGATGTAACAAATCTTGAGGTTGTGAATATGACTGAACATTATTATATACAATACGATGTACCAAATGATAGACGATTTGCGAGTGTAACGATAAAGAAAGATGCTGAACTTGTTGAGGGAGATTTAGATGAAGCTGCTGCTACAGAAATTTATAGTGGTCGTGCAAATTCATATATGTATGCGATCCCGGAGGCCGATTTAGAGAAATATCATCAATTTTGGGTATATGTTGTAACAAATACATAATAGGAGTTTTATATGAGTGATTTAGATTTACTTATGGAAGAATGGAATAGAATAAATGATGAAGTGAAGATTCAACGAAGTGAGAGGGAACGTTTTCGTGGCGACAGAGGACTTGATGTTGCTCTTCAGGTAAGGATTCAAAATTTACAAGATTGGATGGATGGAAAGGGATATGAAATTGATATAGCTGACGCGATTGAAAATAATTTCAATGAATTTGAATTTGTACATCAAAATACAATAAATGCGTTAGAAGATGCGATAGAAGGAATATCTGGAAGTAGACCGGTTCTTGGAGAGTAAGTTATGGCAGTAAAGATAAAAAGTTTTGAGTTAGGACAAAATGAACAAGTTGTAAGTAAACAAGATGTATATTTTGAGTTTGTTTGGCGAACACATATAGGTTTAGAGTGGAATATAAAGGATAATAATTGGACAAGCCGCGGTGGAGCAGGGAGTGGTGATCGTGGATTGTCACAAGATAGTGTAAAAGTTGATGGAAATCTTATATTTTGTGCTGGATATTCTGATGGAGTAGGGATAAGACGATTGAATGACGATGGTACTTTTACTGTTGTTTACAATAATAGTACACCGATGAACGGTTATGCGTATTATCCAAGTTGTGCTGTAGATCCTGTAAGGAAACATTTTTATTTTGGAAATTGGGTATATGATAATATAGGACGAATAGATTATAGTGATACATCGAGTTTATCGGTTGAGGTTTTAACGGAAGCAGGAAATGGTTTGCCGAGTGATGAAGTTGGATATACATATCATAGTGGATTAGAGGTAGTTGGCGACTATCTTTATATATGTCCTGATGATAAAGGAACTACAACGGTATTTCGTTGGCACATTCCAAGTGAAACTGCTGAAAATTTAACGGTAAAAAATCAAATAAATAGTCATAGATATGGTCATTGTTGGTATGATGCAGAACATGATCGACTTTATTATGTGTCAAGGGCGGATGCTATGTTGAGAGTGGTAGTAAATCCAAGTGCTACAGCTTCTTATGCGGAAGCCGATCCATCTGAAGTAACCGCGTCCGCATTTCAAGTAAGAACTGATAGTATAATGGGCGGAAATGATACATATACACATTTATGGGTGCCTGATAACGACGATCCAAATATTATGATAATATCAACCAATTATGGAAGATTTTGTAAAGTAGATATAAGTGCTTGTATTGAAGGAACAACGAATGTTCCAACTTTGTTAGAAGCTGGTACAAGGTACAATACTGATGCTAGATGGAGAACAGTATTATTGTTTATTGAGGGTATACATGCTAAAAAACATCCGGTATATGGAAGTGATATGCCTATAGTTAGAAATTACGCAACTTGGACAGGTAGAAATTTTGGTTGGATAGATGTAGAGAATCAAAATTGGGTAGGAGTTGGGCCTATAAATGCGTATGGATATAGAAAAAAAGGAACAACGACGACACAACCGACAACGGGGCCAAATGCTCTTAATTTTACATATACTTGGTGTCCACATCCATATCATAAAGTTCAAGCATCTGAGGGAACTGAATATTGGGTATTAGGTGGTTATGATGGTGATGGTAGTGCGTTTATATCGTATGATATAAATAATTTTCCTAATTTTTTGGAACTTGTATCACAAGGAAATATTGTTTTTGGTGATTTTCAACTTGAAGATGAAACGAATATTTCATCAATACAAATAAATAAAATAGCAAATATGGTATTTGAACCCGGTGACGACACATATTTCAAGGTATTTGTAAGTAATGATGGTGGAAATCATTATCAAGCATATGATTGGCGTAAAGAGGGAATAAGAAGATTCAACACGAGGGGAAACACGGTTCGTGTAAAGTTTGTATTACAAGGGTCGGGCAAACGTGGGCCGTATTTATTATCACTCAAGAGAATAGTTGTAGTTATACGTGGATTTGACAAGGAAGAAAAAGAAACACAAAAGAATGTAGTGGTGAAAAAGATAGTAGGTGTATAAATGGGATTAAAATCAACGACATATTATATAAACGAGAAAGCACAAGCAATAGCAGGTGAAAATACTATATGGAATTTTCATCGTGGAAATCATATACAAGTTGGATTTAATTTTAGAACTGATAATTTTGATTTTTATGAAGGTGCGTCTACATTAAAAGGTACGAGAACGATAAATCCTGATTTAGTTCATACTATTCCTGATCCAACTCCAAATTCGACTGGCGATTTAGTAGTAAGTGCGGGTTGGGGCGATGGATTTTGTGTTCGTAAAATGAAAACTGCAGGAAGTATGAGTATTTTATATTGGGATTCTGTTCCAATAGGAGCTAACACACAAAACTCTATTGCGGTTGATAGGGAGAGGTATCAAGCGTATGTAGGACGATATGGGTCTGCAGGTATAGCCAAATATGATTTTAGTGATACGAGTAGTATAACGAAAGTAGATACGATAACGACAACAGGACATGGGATAAGTCATGATTCACCCGGTTACCCGTATTACAACGGGCTCGCCGTCGCCGGAGATTGGTTGTATTTGGGTCATTATGACACAGGTGATTATAATTATACAACGAAGTGGAACACACAAGATTCATCGAGCGACGATTTATTGGCGACAAACAGAGTAACAGACATGAGATATGGTCATATGAGATATTATCCAAAAGAGGATTGGGTAATAGGTTCATGGTTGCGTGATGGAGATACAATTTTAGTTCAAAGTGCTTCACAACCATCTTCATCTGTAGTTGGTGCTCAAACGATTTGTTTTAGGACAACGGATTTAGGAATATCAAATGATCATTATAATATGGGTACAATTCTTATGAAAACTGGAAGTGATAATAGTAGAACCGGAAATTCATTTGAAATGTTGTGTCCGGGGTTTATAGGAAGATTTTTATATGTTGATAATAGTTTTGTGACAGGAGCTGTACCTGGAGGGCCGTTTGTTTGGGGTCAAGAGGGTAAAGTAATACGATCACATATTAATTCATTAAATAAAGCCGAAGTAAGATATGTTCCACAAGCAAAAGAAGTATATTATGGTAGTTATCAAGAACATCCAACATTGAAAGACAAATTCATTTTTGTAATGCCTGATAGAAATCATTTAGCGTACATGGGTTGGATAGATCAAATAAATATGGTAATGGTTGGTGATCCAATATATTATACAAATGGGTATGGAACTGGCGACATACGTACTGGTGGTGGTGGTCAAGTTGTGTCATATGAATCGGATGGCAATGAATTTTTTGCTTCATATGGTGCGAATCTCACTTTGACTACTGATGAAGATGGAGAAGAATATTGGTTGTTTTCTACATATAATGATGATGGTTTTAGGTCATATTCAAGAGACAAATGGCCAGATGGAATGGGTTTATGTGAGACAGGGAGTATAACATTTGGAGATTTCACATTACCACAAAATGTAAATATTGGCTCTATTTATGTAGGGAATGCAACGGCAGATTTATATACTGCATCCGGAGCCGATTTATATATAAAAGTAAGTAATGATGGTGGAACTACATATGAGAATTATGATTATTTAGCCGATGTAGATCACACATTTTCAAGTGTAGGATCAACGGCGAGAATAAAATTAGAGTTTACGGGATCAATAAGTCAATCAGCTCATTATACGGGTGGAAGTTATTTATATGTATCACTAATGGAACAAGATACAACAAATAGAGAAAGTATAGTAGGATATTCACGATTTAATATAACAGGAGTATAACAATGGCAGTAAGTGGAAGTGCCTCATTAAGAAAACAAGATTTTAGAGTACCTGGAAAAGTAGGAATAGGAACAACAGATCCATCAGATGAATTAACAATAAGTGGAAGTATTCAAATAGGAGATGATGCTGCAGCGGGAGGCGAATATACTATCGAAACCGGTCTTAATGATGGTATCAAGTGGGATTTGACTAATAGAACAATAAATATATTGGTTGATAATGGTGTTTTACAAACATGGGATGAACCAACCGGATTTGTTGGTATAGGAACAACTGAGCCGGCTAAACTTTTTCATGTTTGGGGAGATATATCTGCTTCTAATTTTTATGGAAATGGAGATAATATAACCGGTAATTTACAAACATCAGCATCTATTTGGAAAACTGATGAATCATCAATGGTTTGGTTAGATGATACTACTTATAATGTGGGTATAGGAATAACCAGCCCTAAAGATAAATTACATCTATATAATGGTATAACTGATACCGGTATTAGAGTTCAAACTGGTGCGACTGTTGGAGAATCCGCGTCACTATTTTTAATGGGAGCTCAAGACAATCAAGCAGGAGAATCTGTATATGGTGACATACGATTTTGGAATGCTGATAATGAAGGTGCTACTCAAGGAGTTTACGCAAAAATTAACGCAAAAACATTGGGAGAAGCTCATGGTGATGCTAAATTAGAATTTTTTACCGCCAATGCGGGTAGTTTATCACACGCTATGACGATTAATAAAAAACAACACGTAGGAATAGGAATTACAAATCCAACTTATTCACTTCATGTTTATTCTGGTTCCGCAGATAACACTATTTTAGCAGCGTTTAGATCAGCGATTACTACAAATGCTGTGTATATACGTAATAGTGGTTCATCTATGCTCGATCTTGTTTTTAATAATCCTGGTTATCATACTGATGTAGGAAATATACATGGAATACGAGTTATTAATAATAATTCAGTTGTAGGTTCTTCTGCTGGAATACATTTTATTTCCACTTCTGCTAATTGTGGTATTTATGGAAAACGAGTTGGTTCTAATGAACAAGCTATGGTTTTTTATACTGAAGACAATTCACGACAAACACGAATGACGATAGAACATGATGGTGGAATAGTCATGGGGCCGAATTTAACTGATAGTAGTGGAAGTTTATTGAGAGTACATGGTGCTTTTAGTGCGTCAACATATAGTAGACGAGTAAATATTCCTGTTGTATATCAAGGAAGTGCTTACGATGGTATTACGCCACCAATAGTAGTTCCTGATGGATTTACATTTGATGAAATTAGAGTTACGACTGTATCCGGAAGTTGTATGATACGAGCAGAAAAGAATGATACAACAGAGCTTAATGAAAGTATTATAAGTGCTAGTAATGCAGGATGGACAACAGGTACTCCGGGTGGAACGATAACTTTTATTGAAGATGATTATATTAGAGTACATATATCGGAATCGAAACAATGTATGGGATTATCAGTTAATTTAAAAATGACATTTTAAGAGGTAGTAAATGAGTAGAAAAGGGATATACACACCAGAAAATACATTTCAATCCATGATTGAGGACGATGAAGTAACAAGTAAGTATCAACACAAGATAAACTATGGTCGGGCGAAAATAAAGATACATGATAAAGTAGACGAGACACCTGAACATACGATTGAATTTCCAAATAGTTGTTCACTTACATTGTTACCTGATTTACCACATAATGTAATCAATAAGTTAGATGATTATAGGTTGAATTATGGGCCGTTGGAATATGAAACGAGTGGAAGTAAGTTCAAAGAATCATACATTTTACCATTTCGCCCACCGTGGAACGAGATAGATTACATTGTATCATCTTCATACGATGTATCTGGCAGTATAGCGTTCGCCACCCAAAGCAATGGTGATATAATAGTTTTGGGCGACGATGATAAAAATGGAATAATACAAGAGGAATATTGTAAAATCCAAGTACCGTTTTTAGTTGATGCTAGTGGAAGTAGAACTGATGCTAATTTAGAAATAACAACAAAGAAGATACAAGGAAAAGATAAAGACATATTCAGGTATTCTGTTGATCCGACTTGGTTAGATAATGCAGTATATCCTGTTGTAATTGACCCGTCAATATTATTATACACGACTACAAATGTTGTGGCTATGTATTATCCGCTTCAACCAATGATAACGAGAGCAGCGAATGGTAATTTGGTCGCCATCCATGGCGAAAGAACTACATGGAGATTGAGAGTAATAATAGGACAAGGAGATAGTTTTGCTACATCTTCATTCGCAACTATTGTGACCGGAACAACATATCTCGATTATCAAAATATAGTTACTGCGGACAATGGTGATTTAGTTATGGTAAGTAGAACAAGAAATGTTAGTAATAAAATAATATGTCACAAATCTACGGATCATGGTTATACGTGGGGAGCTGAAATAAACTTATCAAGTGGTATAGGTACATGGGGCGGAAATGGAGTAGGTTTAGTCAAAGCAGATAATGGAGAATTGTTTGTACAAGCAGAATCTGGAACATCTACATATGAAATAGGATTTTGGAGATCACAAGACAACGGTGATTCGTGGTCATTTTTATCTGGTACAACGAATAAAACTCGTAAATGGTATGGAGCTATTTGTTTCAATAGAAAAGATAATAAAATACTATATTATGGTTGTGATCAAGCAACTGGTACGGTTGTATGGTTTACTCAATGGGATATAGCAAGTAGTACATTTGATTTTGTACAACAAGCATCACCGACAACTAACTATCCATCACATGATAGAGCGATTATGGGCGGATTAGCGTGTGATAATAGAGGGAATGTTATATATCACATCAGAGTTAGACATTCATCAGATTCATTATATAGATTATATGAACACAAGTGGATAAGTGGTTCGGCTTTATCAACTGCTACAGCATCCCTGATAACGGTTGGTGATGGTGCGGGAAGTCAACTTTATGGAAGTATACAAACAAGCCGTGATGGTACATTTCACAAGTTTGTTACTCCTGGTGCTTCAGCTGCTGGAAAGGGAACATATTATTCGGCTGGACATTTTTTTCATTCTTCATCATATACTGATTATCTTGATGCTGAAAGTGGTAACAATTCTAACCAAACACATAATTATGTATCAAATAATAATGATGAATCTATAAGTGAATTTCATAATTTTAATTTAGAACATGACGGAGTTAGTACATATTCATTATATTACAAAGATGATCGTGTGAAATTTGTAGGGCCGAAAATAATGCCTATGATAGGTGGTTAATTAGCACGTTTCGGAAATTTCTATATATTTATATATACATTTTAACATTTAACAAAAACAAGGAGAAAGAAAAATGGCAGAAAAACAAGCTATCAAGGTTTCAGAAGAGGAAGTTACAAAGGTCAAAGATTTACGTAACAATTATCAAGAAATCGTAGTTCAGGTAGGACAAGTTGAACTTCAAATAAATGATGTCCGTGACGCCCTTGACAATTTAATTGAGGCGAAAGACAAATTATTAGAACGTTATGACGAGATCAAACAAACTGAAAGAACACATTTAGACGAATTAAATAAAAAATATGGTATAGGTTCATTAAATGTGGATACAGGTTTATTTACTCCTTCTGAACAAAATCAAGGTTAAACCTATAATAAACAAGGTGACCTGAACGTTTCGGAAATTTCATTATATTTATATATGTAAAATTTTAATCTGAAACTAATACATTTTTAATTCAAATAGGAGAAATTAAATGGCTGAAAAAATCGTATCTCCTGGTGTATTTACTCAAGAAAAGGATTTGTCATTTCTTGCGGAAGGTGTTTCCGCGATTGGTGCGGCTGTAATTGGGCCAACTGAAAAAGGCCCAGCATTTATACCTGTTCAAGTGACATCCCAAAATGAGTTTTCTACTAAATTTGGAAGTGGAACTTATTATACACCTTATACTGTCCAAGAATATTTAAAGAGTGCGGGTATTGTAACGATTGTTAGAGTGCTTGGTACTCAAAGTTATGCAAGAAGGTTTTTTACTCTTTCTATTGATGGAACGGGTATATATAGTGATAAAATCATTGCTGTTATTGGAGCATCCGGTAGTACTGACGAGAGTGCGTTATCAACGGCTTCTGTATCGGGAACTATTGGTGATTTTGCACTTTATCTCAATAGTGTTACATACTCAGCATCACTTGATTCAAGAAAAGAAAAGTATCTTACTAATGTTTTAACTGGTGACGTTCCTGCTGAAGTTGTGTATAACTTTCCAACATTTCAAAGTGCGAGTATTGCCAATACCAACACAATGTCAATAGTTATAGGAACAAGCTGGCCAGCTAATGGGGCGGTTTCTATGAGCGCGGATGGATATGTTAATGCATCTACGCCTTGGATTGAATCCCAAAATGTAGGTACACATCCAACAGCGAGCGATGCTCAATATTATTCATTGTTTAAGTTTCATACATTGGGTGATGGTATTATATCTAACAAAGAAATTAAGGTTGGTATTTTTGATGTTAAACCAGCAGATGAAGTTGCTAATTCTGATTATGGTCAATTTAGTGTAGTTGTACGTGAGTGGGGTGATACTGATGCTCGTCCAGTAGTATTAGAAACCTTTAATAATGCTACATTAGATCCTGATAGTGTAAACTATCTTCCAAGATTGATCGGTGATACGAAAGCGTATTATCGTACAATAGGTGGGGAATCTAAACTTGTGTACGAAGGTGACTGGCCAAATAAATCTGCATATATTCGTGTTGAACTTTCAACAACGTCATTTCCAAAAGGTGTCGTTCCAATGGGATTTCAAGGATATAAAGTACCTATTAATGCTGGTGCTACTAATTTCCCATCAATGAGTTTTGCTACTACACAAACAATTAATGGCGAAACGAATACAAGAGCATATCGTGGTGTTGATTTTAGTGTTGGTGATAATCTTACATATCATGCTGAAATTGGTGGTCAACAAGGAGCTGCTCAGGGATATACAACTTCTACTGGTAGTAACGGAAGATTTAATCTTAGTAATTATTCTGATGTTATTACTTATAGTGCTACCGGTTCAACTTGGAGTTCAAATACCGCTACACGTAAATTTGCTCTTGGTTTTCAAGGTGGTAGTGATGGTCTTGATTTAAGAATTGCTGTAGCTAAAGGTGAATCAATAACTTCTGATAACACTCAAAGATTTGATTGTACTAATAGTGGTACTGGGGGTAGTTTATCTTACAAAAAAGCTATTGATGCTATAGCTAATCCTGATGAAGTTGATATTAATATGATTGTTGTACCTGGTATTCTTAAAAAGTATCATTCTTATGTTTCTAACTATGTAATCAATACTTGTGAAGAACGTGGAGACTGTTTCTATATTATGGATACGGTTGGTTTAACTGATGGTATTTCTGAACAAGTTAGTGAAGTAACCGCTCTTGATACCAACTATGCTGCTACTTATTATCCGTGGGTCAAAATAGTTGATCCAAATACGAACAAACCTGAATGGGCGCCACCTTCTGTTGTTATGACTGGTGTTTACGCTTTTAATGACAAAATAAGTGAAGAATGGTTTGCTCCTGCTGGTTTGAATCGTGGTGGAATAACATCTGCTACCGCAGCGTACACAAGATTGACACATACTGAACGAGACACATTATACAACGCGCGTGTTAATCCTATTGCTACATTCCCAGGACAAGGTGTGGTTGCGTGGGGTCAAAAGACATTACAAGCGAAAGCTTCTGCTCTTGATCGTGTAAATGTACGTAGATTACTTATTGCGTTGAAGAAATTTATTGCGAGTTCTTCACGTTATTTGGTATTCGAACAAAACGTCACGGCGACACGAAATAGATTCTTAAATATTGCTAATCCATATTTGGAATCTGTACAAAATAGAGCTGGATTGTACGCTTTTAAAGTTGTGATGGACGATACAAACAATACTGCGGATGTAATTGATCGTAATCAACTTTATGGTCAAATTTATTTACAACCTGCTAAAACTGCTGAATTTATCATTCTTGATTTTAACGTACTTCCAACAGGGGCGACTTTTCCTGAATAATATTTAGTTGATATTTTTACTAAAACCCACTTCATTTTTTGGAGTGGGTTTTTTTTTGAAAAAAAACCAGAAAACAGTTGACTTTTACTCTGAAATGTTGTATATTTGTATTGTAATTGAGAGAGAAACCAAAGGAGAATAAAATGTCATTAACCAACAACGAAAAGAAAATGATTGAAAACTTAATAAACAACGAGTATGAGTCTGGTTTGGATGCAGTGCCGTGGGTTTTTGCTTTACAAGAGGGATTGGAAACCGGTAATGAATTTGGAATGGAAGAATATAAAGGTGTTTTGGGTAGTTTGGTAAAGAAAGAGTTGGTTGTGGTAATGGATAATGAGGGAAATGGAAACCCTGACGATAACGTTGCTTACTTGACCGACAAAGGTAAAGAAGTTGCAAAAGAGTTGTTCGCTGAAAAATATGATTGGTTATAAAAATAAACTATAAAAAAGAGGAAATAAAAATGTTAGTAGAAGTTGAAATGCGTGCATGGGATGATCACCCGAGAGCCGATGAAAAGGGTTTAGGTTATGTTAATGAGGGTTTACGTTATGTTGACATTCCTGACAAAGATGTAGTTCCTGAACAAAGATTTAATGACGACACGATGTATATAATGTTGAATTCGGTCTGGCATTATGGTCAAAACGATTTCCAACCGAGTACAAGACAACGTTCATTAATGGTAGGTGACATAGTTCGTTTATATGGTCGCCGTTTTAAAATTGATAATTTTGGTTTTAGTGAAGTTAACTAATAAAGGAGAAATAAAATGAGTAAGTCAAAAAAAGAAACAACTTTGAGAAAAGACAACACACTTGAAATGTTGCTTGCAAAAATGAAAGGTAATAAGTAATGTTGAATCCTGATAATTTTTATGCCGTGTCGAATGGTTTTCATTACGATGTAAGTTCGGAAGATCATGGTCACTTAGGAACATTTGTTGAATATGACGATGTTTTAGTAGCTGTGAGAGATTGGGCTGAAGCAAACGATTGGTATCCTGAGTTATACTTTGTGTCTGATCACGGTAACGTGGATGAAAACCCGACATCATATATGTTAGTATAAAAACGAGAATAGTAGCTGGAGGCTTAGTAAGGGGGCACCTAAATAGGACTTCACTGAAGAGCAGGTGAAAGTATTGTTTTAACCCGACTCATTAATTTGAGTCGGGTTTTTTTATTTTCTGGAATCTTTATATTTATATATGGAAAACTATTTGTGGGAGAGAATGATGGACAACAAACAATGGCGTAAATTTTTAACTGAGGGAACTTTAGTAGTTGAAGCAGTTGATTTTCTTAATAAAGAGAGTGATCCACCGAATCAAAATAAAGTACAACTTACATTAGATAGAAAGATAGATGGAATGACCGCTTGGTATCGTTTGGAGACAGATGGTTGGTGGAGACGAATCAACAATCCTGGAAAAGGTTATGGTATTCTTATGAAAAAATTCAAGATTTCCGGTAAACCCAAATTTGATATGATCAGTGGTAATTCATATGCTTCTTATCCTGTTCTTATTGAGTATATTCCATTGGAATATTCTGGCGATGTAGATTGGGATCAACCGGGGAACGTTGAAAAGGCGAAAGGAACAATGATGATTGCGTCACATAGAACTGGTGCCGATTCTAAAGACATTGAGAAGTTTGTAAACCAACAAATTAAAAAAGGAACATATAAACCATGAAAAGAGAAGAATTAAAGGAAGTAATAGAAGCCATGATACCTGAGGCGACAAACAAAGTATTATTAAAACCTAAAGAACTTGGTGAGGGTGTTCCTGTGACAGTTCATATTGATGAAGATGGATATTTGGTATTAAAGGATAAAGAGGGGAAGATGATATTTTTACATCCGACCCAAGCAGTACAATTACACAAGTTTTTAATGAAAAACAAGGTGAAATAATATGAAAAAAGAATTGTGGTATAAATTGTTAAGAGAAAATAAACTTAATGAAAACGTGAATATTGTATCTCAAATTGAATTTTATGAAGATGATTTTGACGAGGGCAATGATAAAATAACTATTAAGCCACATACACGTAGCGATATAGAAGTTAAAGTTAAAAAACAATATACACAAAGAGAAACCAAACAACTTGAAAAAGAACTTAACGCTTTATTAGAGAAAACAATAAGTACATTCATAAAGAAAATAAAATAATTTGGGTGAAATAATATGAAAAAGTATTTACATGGACACGATAGCATGAAAAATGCGTATGTAATAGAAGATTATCCTTATGGTCGATTGAGGACACAAATGAGGGTATGGGTTGAGAGTGTTCCAAAGAAAGGCGACCGGGTATGGCGTCAAACATTAAATCCTAAAACACAAAAATGGAATAAACCAAAGAAGTCAACCTTTTCGCCAATATTATTTTTATACAAGGACGAAAAAGATCACGTTCATTCACGAGGTATAAGTCAATATTCTTCACCCGACGAAGTGAAGTCATTCATCAAGGACATTGGTGGCGAAAACAAATTAAATAAGATACAAAAGACTGCTTTTGCTGAAATGAGTGGAAAAACATTAGAGGAAAAAGATCCTGATTGGACATATAAGTTTGAAAGATATAATGATAAAACATATGCCTTAGATTTAAAATTTGATGTAGCGAGTGCAGTAAAAATCAAGAATGTTATAGATGCTATCGATAAAATAATAGGAACATATAAAAAGGGTAAATATGGAAGCCCAAGTGAACAATTCAAGAAGTTATTAGAGGACGATGGAATAATAAGGGTATTGGGTAGACGTGGAGTTATGATCGCTGGCCCGATGAAAGCAGACAAAACATACAGTCAAATAAAGTCTAAACTAAAGAATAAACTAAAGGAATCAATCATAAAAGAATCAAACAACAATGTTACAAGTAAAAGAGAGGGATTGCCAAGAGGATATGCGCCCTATATGAAAACCGATGGTGTAAATGATTATCCTAAATCCTGGGATGCTAAGTTAAAATATTTTCGTCAAAAGTTAGAAAAAATGACAGGATACGAAACTTTAGAGTAAATTTTTTGATTCTATATATTTATAGATAGAAGAAAAGTAATGTAATTATATGGAGAAAGATAATGCCAAATCATGTAAAGAAACGTTGGATCGCCCGTCAAATCAAAAATGGTAATCCGAAATTTGTAGAACCTGAAGTGGAAGTAGTTGAGGAAGTGGTAGAGGAAAAACCAAAGAAAGAGAAGAAAACCAAAAAGGCGAAAAAAGAAGAAAAAGTAGTTGAACCAACTGTAGTAGAGGGTGGATCTGTAACTGACGTAGAAGTAGTGGACGAAAAGAAAGAAGATAAAGAATAAACAACATAATTTTTAGGAGAAAATAAATGGCAACTGAACGACTTTTAGAAGCCAATGAGTTAATGGTCGAACGATTTCAACCAAAACAAAAGAATCGTTTTATCATGTATATTGATGGTATTCCTGCATGGTTGATCAAAACTGCTGCAAAACCTTCAATCACAATCAACAAAGTAACGTTGGATTACATGAATATCAAACGATATGTCGCAGGTAAATCTGAATGGCAAGAGATTGAAATTACCTTGTATGATCCTGTTGTACCTTCCGCTGCTCAGTCTGTAATGGAATGGGTAAGACTTCATCACGAAAGTTTAACTGGTCGTGATGGGTATGTAGATTTCTACAAGAAAGAGATTGATCTTTATGGTATTGGTCCTGTTGGTGACTTGGTTGAAAAGTGGAGATTATACGGCACACAAATCGTCAGTGCCAATTTCGATTCTTACGATTTTGCTGCTGATGATCCTCTTTCAATTAGTTTGACATTAGCGTATGATTGGGCTGTATTAGAATTTTAATTTTGTGTTCGGAATGGGAAAGGGCGGGAGATTCTCCCGCCTATTTTTATGGAACAAAAGAAGTGTTTCATTAGTTTAATCTTATATAAGTAAAAAGTTATTAACTTATCTCAAGAAAGTATAATATGAAAGAACCATCTTTTGATTACGATGAAGATGCCGATGTTATGTATATTACATTTGGTGAACCACAACAATGTACCGCGTTTGAAGATCAACCGGGAATAGTTGTTAGATATACATTATCAGATGAACTAAATGGTATAACAATAATAGATTATAGTAAAAGAGTAGATAGGAGTAAATAATGGATGAAAAACAATTAGTTGAGAAGCTAAAAAGTGAGCATATGGAGAAAAAGAAAGGTGATTTTCCAAGTGAACAAATCACATTGCCTTCAAAAGGTTTCTTTTATCCAAGTGAAAATCCTTTATCAAGTGGAGTTATTGAATTAAAATATCCCACGGCGAAAGAGGAAGATATTTTGACATCAAAAAACCTTTTATCAAAAGGACTTGCCTTAGATCGTTTCATGGAATCGATTATATTGAGTGACATTGATTACAAGACATTATTGTTAGGTGACAAGAATGGTATTATGTACGCGTCCCGTATCCTGGCGTATGGGCCAGATTACGAGGTACAAGTGACTTGTCCACAATGTGGCGAAATAAATAAAAGTATTACAGTTGATTTAAACGAAGTACAAACTCGTGATTTTGATTTTGATGCTTTTGTAGAGGGTCAACAAGAGTTTGAATTTGATCTACCTGCGAGTAAAAAGAAAGTTGTATTCAAGTTATTGACACACGACGATGAAAGGAAGATTGAGGAAGAATTAAAGGTAAAAAAGAAGAAACAAGTTGTAAAGGAAGATTCTGAGATTACAACTCGTTTGAAATATGCTGTTGTTTCCGTTGATGGTGAAACAAGTAGAGCATTAGTTACATCATTTGTTGAGGGTATGTTATCACGGGATTCTCTCGCGCTAAGAAGGGAAATTAGCCGATGTACGCCAGACGTAGACGCAAGTTTTGAGTTTGAGTGTGCTGGATGCGAGTTTAGTGATAACATGGACATTCCTTTAGGGATCAGCTTTTTTTGGCCATCCGGAAGGCTATAGATCGATGTTTCATGAGGAAATTTTCAACTTGTGTTATTACTCAAGTGGTGGATTTCCTTTCAAAGATGTATATGATCTTCCGGTCGAGAAGCGTAAGTATTTCTTGAGGTTATTGGACTCAGCAAAACAGAATGAAAAGGAAGCTGCTGAAACTGCACAACAAAACCCGGGGACGGTTAAGGGAGAATCACCATTTCCGACTCCAAAGAGATATAATGGTGTAAGATTTGATAAAATCCCTACAAAGTAATTTTGTGGGGATTTTTTATTTAGGTAAAAATAGTGTTTCATTATATTTATAGGTAGATAAAACCAACTTGGAGAGCATTCATGGCGAAAGATGTAATAAAGGAAGAAAAAATTAGTAAGTTAATTTCATTCATTCTTGGAGCTATATTTAGTGGAAAACCGGAAAAGGTTACTTCTAAGGTATCTACTGACAAAGAATTAGTTAAGAAGATAAAAGACGCCGACAAATCATATCAAAATATGATCAAGTATTTAGAAAAGAAATATGGTAAAGAAATGGTTAGAGCTGCAAAAGAGAAAGCCGACAAATCATTAAGACAACAAGGTTTTAATGTATAATTGGAGATAATAGATGGCGAATGAAGGCTTAAACGATCAAGTAAAATCAGCGAAAGAATTACGCGGGTTGATGTCCGACACCGGTAAAATTTATTCTGAGATAAAGAAACTTTCCAAAGAGAATAATGATATATTGGGTAGTACCGTTTCCAAGGCGAAACAAATGTGGTTGATTGAAGCACAATTAAGTAGGGATAAGAAACTTACTGTATCTGAAGCGAAGAAATTTCAACAAACACAAAAAGAGATTTTAAAGACCGCAGAAAATAGATTAGATTTACAAAAGTCATTCAACGATGCGTCAGAACAATCTGCTAATCGATGGCAGGAAATGCAAATGAGTGTTGCTGCTTTCGCCGGACGTTTGTGGGGAATTGTGACAAATCCATTGGTATTGATGATTGCTGGTGTAGCGCTCATAGCGAAAATGTTTGTTGATTGGAACAAGAGAGGGGAAGAATTTCGTAAGACGACCGGTATAGTTGGTGATCAGTTTCAAAGATTAAATAATCAAGCTATGGGAGTGGCTGCTGAGTTGGGTCATTTAGGAATAAGTCAACAAGAGACATTAGAATACACACAAGCATTAACACAAGAGTTTGGTTCGATTGAGTTTATTTCAAGGGATTTAGTAAAGAACACGGCTATATTAAGTGTAACGATGGGAATTTCTGCCGACGAAGCGACAAATCTTATGTCGTCATTAATGACTATTACTGCTGGATCTGAGGAAATGGCGACAAATATGATAAAGTTTACATCCACATTATCTGAGAGTGCCGGAGTGGCGAGAAACATGGTAATGAAGGATATAGCTGATAATGCAGAAGCATTAGCAGGTTATATGAAAGATAGTGGTAACAACATTGTTATTGCTGCTGTACAAGCGAGACAATTAGGTGTAAGTATAGGAACGGTAGTAGGAGCTGCTGACAAGTTACTTGAGTTTGAAAGTTCTATTGAAAATCAAATGAATGCTATGTTGTTAACCGGTAGACAAATCAACACTGAACGTGCTAGAGCGTTAGCACTTCAAGGTGATTTAGCTGGAATGCAACAAGAGATTTTGAAACAAGTTGGATCACAAGCAGAATTTGAAGAAATGAACGTCATTCAACGTCGAGCGTTAGCAGAAGCCTTTGGAATGAGTGCGGGTGAGTTAGGTAAAATGATTTCTCGACAAGAATTATTAACGAAGTTAACGAACGGACAAATCACCGCTGCCGAAGCAATGGCGAAAGGGATGTCATTACAAGAGGTATTAGGAACGAATAAACAAGTAATGTCCGGATTAACACAATTAACAAATGCTTTAGTGAAACTTGGTAATTTTGTAGCCACATTCCTTGCTCCTACATTTACTGTATTAGCAAATGTATTAGGTGGTATAGCGGATGGAATGAATGCTATATTTGATGTATTAGGTGGTTGGTTGCCTCAAGCCGGTGATGCTGCAGGTCAAACTGAACATTGGACAATGACGTTAGTAAAATTTATTGCTACCGCAGGACTTGCTGCAGCAGCGATTTGGGGATTACGAGCAGCTATGAGTGGATTAGGTAAGTTAAAACTTCCTGGGTTTGGTCAAGGTGGAATTATGGGAAATGTATTTGGTGGTTTATCTTGGAGTGCTATAGCTAAGGGAGCAGTATTGATGGTCGTTTTAGCAGGTAGTATTTTCTTACTTGGAAAAGCGTTACAGCAATTTGCTGACGTGACATGGGAAGATTTAGCGATTGCAGGTACAGCTCTTATTGGTTTAACCGCGGCCATGTTTGCTCTTGGGTCATTACTCACAGGTCCACAACTTATTCTTATGGGAGTAGCGGTTGGAGTGATCACCGCGTTAGGTGGAGCCTTTTGGGTATTGGGCGAAGGAATAAATAGTATAGGAAATGGACTTGAATCTATTGCAAGTGGATTAGGACAAATTATTGAGTTATCAACGAAGTTTGGAGTAATCGGTGATGCTGCTGAAGCGGTACAAGCCTTGAATGTTGCGACCGTAGGTGGTGGTATTCCTTTCGCTGCTGCAGCTGCAGGAGCACTTGGAACATATGTAGAGGGAACACAAGTAAATGTTTCATTAGACGATGTAGTAAAGAAACTTGATGATATAGAGGAATTATTTGTAGATGGAATAGATTTGAAACTTAATGGTGCAAAAATAGGTGAATGGTTATCCAAAGAAGCTCGTAAAGCGTAAAATGGAGAAATTAAGTGAGTTTAATAGATTTATATAATAGAAGTATATTTCGTGGAGTTGGAAAAACCGTTGACTTTATGGATAATAGGGATGCGACAGGATTTACATTGAATAAAACTGCAGGATCGGAAACGGATTTCAAACTTAATCAAATTACAAAGACTCCGGTATCATCTGATCCATTACCTGAATCAACTATTCGTCAAATGGCTGAGGAACATTACACGAATGCTCCTTTATTAAAAGCGAATTATCTTGGACAACATGCTGAACCATTAGTATTCATAAAACCAAATGAATCAAGAGATCAGTATTCTACGAAATTGGATTACACGAACACGAGACGAGAAGCCACGGCGAATTTTTTAGTTTCTCCAAAGGGAATGAATTTTGCTGCGACTCAAGTAGCTATGCAGTTAGTAAATCCGACATTAGAATCGAAGTTATATAATCCATTGTCTGTGTTCAGCAATACTATTCCACTTGTCGATTATCATGAACGACGACACATGAATGTTGATTCTTTATTTGGATTACCAACAAACTTTATCATGGGTTCAGTTCCAGCTAACTACACCGAAGCGATTTGGACGACCGACATGAAAAGTAGGAATGTAAATCAATCACCGCTTGCTTCTTCAAAGATAGCGAACGATGATTTACCTGGTGTAAATTATGCGTTTAGTGGTCGTGATTACATGATGAATGCTTCGACGTGGGAGAGTATAAATCCAAATCGTTATTTATATCCTATTGGGCCAGATGGAGCAGGAATGCCAACGAGTAATCGTCTTACACCTGGCGAAGAAATGTATAGGAATATAGGACTTGCTGCTCAAGCATTTAGATTTACAAAAGCGTCCGGTTTCAATCCTATATTAGATGCTCAAATAACGATAAATCAAAATAATAGTGGTACAAGTTTTTTACAAGATTTGTTGAGGAAGATACCTTATGCTAATACGATTTTGAGATTATTTGGATATGGTATTTTGTCAAAAGCAGAAAAAATAAAAATATACAATAAATATAATGCGACATTTCCATATGCTGCGTATAATGGAAATGAGATACGAGTATTGAATGAAGATGGAGAATTACTTGACACATATGCTGTAGATTTGAGTGAATCTCCACTAAATGCCGTACTTGAGGCGATAGAAAAAGTAACGAAGGTAGGAAGTGGTACGGAATCGCCACCAAAGGGATTTACATTTGCGTCCCGTGACAAGTTAGAAACTGCTGCGGGTTATCAAGATGGTTTTGACGATCAACGTATATTATTCAATCCGCAAGATGATATACCTACAGTGAACCAGTACATGCAGGCCTACGGCGATGTAATGAAAAAGAGGACTGGCGACAAAGAGGGAACGGCGGACATCGAAAATCTTACACCGTCATTAGATGATAGAAAACCTTACACGAAGTATGTACAATCGATCATCGACGATGATAGGAATAAACCCGTTCAAAAGGGATTGAGGATCATACACAGTCCGAAGGGATATGGAATGGCTCGATCGGGTGCCCCAAGAGCCGAGGATCGAAAGGGTGATTTAGTCAATCAACTTCCATATGGCGAAAATCTTGAAACAGATGATAAAGGTATTGAGAGAGAATTTAGTGATATGATACCTTTCAAGTTCTTTCATATAAATGAACAAAAATGGATAGTATTTCGTGCTAATTTAACAGGGATAACTGATAACATTACACCTACATGGAATGGTAAAAAGTATATTGGTAGAGCTGATAATGTTTATACATATAGTGGTGCTGAAAGGTCAATTAATTTTAGTTTCTCTATTGTTCCATTTTCGCCAAAAGAGTTGAAACCTTTATATGAAAAATTGAATTATCTTATTGGATTGAACTATCCAAAGTATAGAGGTTTATCAAGACGATCAGGTAATTATATGGAAGCACCATTCATAAAACTTACAATCGGTGATTTATTTACTGATGTACCTGGAATAATGATGGGCGGTATGACCGTAACGATTGACGACGAAGCGACTTGGGAGTTGAGACAAGAACAACCACAAGCAGTAACTGATATAGACAAGATACAAGTGGCGAAACTTCCAAGATTGATACGAGTTAGTGTAAATGGATTTACACCATTTGGACTTGAAAAGAAACCATTGAGTTCAACTTCACCATTTTATAGTGCAGTGAAGAAATGGCAAGAGGAAGGTACAAATCCAAATTCAAATCCACAAAATGATACAGGAGCATTATAATGCCATATAGATATGAATCGACAAATGTAACACGAGACAAGGATAAAAACTTTAGGAAATTTGATTCAACGTTATATCCACAAATTGAAATTGATGATAGTGATATTTATATTATTACAAACATTGGAGATCGTCTCGATTTACTGGCGAGCCGATATTACAATGATGTAAATTTATGGTGGATTATTGCTCAAGCAAATCATGTTGGAAAAGGAACATTAAATGTTATTCCTGGCACACAGCTTAGAATTCCACAAAATCTATCAAAAATATTTTCTGATTTAGAAATAATAAATCAAACGAGGTAATAAATGGCGAATGAATTTAGGACATGGCCGGTATTAGGTGATTTTCATCCAAACATCAAGAAAGAGTTATTGAGACGAAAAAACCAAACATTCGGCGAGGACAACAAACCGCGTGCCGTTTGGGTACGAGCAGTGTCAAATGCTGTACGAGTAACATCCCAAACGAGAAAAGTTGGCAACAGTGGAGTGACCGAGACAGGTCATTTTCCTGAGGAAATACGAAAGGACATCAACATAATGGTAGGTGGTTTACTTCGTCCGTCAGGCGCCACGCGTGGTGGTTTTGAGCCCGTTTATCAACGAGTGGCGAAAGGACGAGAGTTGTTAGATAGACCGATGCCAGGTATAGAATCGATTTCAGTAGCCAGTAAAGGTGAATATGGATCATTGAGGAAGATCACAATAAATTGGGTTTGTCCAAGTGTAGAGGATTTGGACATTTTGATGCCTTATTGGTTGACGCCAGGAATAAGTGTAATGGTAGAATGGGGTTGGTCGAATATAGGTCAAATTCCGGTTGGTGTAAATTTTGAGGACGATGTAGCAATGGCTGAATTATATCGTTATCCTGCTGAAGTTATGAAAAAAGTTGTTTTGAAAGGTGACAATAGAGCCTACGCCGGAAATCAAGATTTCTTTATTGGTATTATCACGAATTGGACATGGAATATGAATGAAGATGGTAGTTTTACTTGTACGACCGAGTTAACTACATTTGGTGAGACTATGTTAGCCTTGAATTTAAACAAGGATGTAAAAAATCAAGGAACGACGAAAAAAGATGATAAGAAAGTATATGGTATACGAGAATTTACTGAAAAAGCATTTAGTCAAGAAAATTTAGGAAAACAAATAGATAGTCTTGACGATAAAAGACATCTTGTAAAAGTAGAAGATGTTGAAGGAACTACAAGTGTAAGTTTTTTTGGTAGTTTACTTTCACCTACAATAACACATATACCTGATACTGAAGGCGATGTTTTTATGTCGTGGGAATTTATAGAAAAGAAAATAATAAATAAACATGGTTGTCCGATAGTTAATGGTGATCCAAAGTTTTTCGCTTTTGAAATGGATAGTTCACAAACAAAAGTGTCGAATGATGGAGATTTTTTATATTCTCGTAGTTCGGATGTACTTATTAATAACAATAATAATGCTACTATGATACCATTTCCTACTCCACCTGACGATTATAATAAAGATTTGTTTGGTGAAATTGATCCGTTAAAAGATGGATTTTTAAAGAATGTATATTTGAAAAGAAGTTTAGTAGTTGATTCATTTAACACGAGTGAGACTCTTGAAGAAGCAGTAATGAAAATGATGAACAAGGTTAGGAATTCATTATTTGATTTATGGGATTTAAAGATACAAACGAACGCCCTTGGCGAAAGTAAGTCTCATATTATAGATCAAAAGTATGTAAGTAGAAAATCATTAGCCGACGTAGGAATGTTAATGAGTAATAAAGACGACGAAGCCAAGAATAATGAGATTTTTAATTTTGGTGGTTATAGTGGTGAGAGTATTTTACGAAATGTGGGATTTACATCAAAAATGACAAATCAAGTAGCATTAACTTACTTTTTTGGAAAAAATAAAGATAAAGAAAAATCACAAAATATGGTATATAGTGCCGATTCGGATAGTGGTGTTACATCAGTATATGGTAATACTGTAGATAGAGTGTTGAGAAACTTGAGATTTGAACCTGATGTTGCTTTAGAGGAAAAGACGGATGAAGCGGCTGAGGAAGAATCAAATGTTAGGGGTAGAGATTTGGAATCTGATGATGCTGGTGGCGTATTTTGGCGTGATGGTAAAAAACCAAATAAAGATGAAAGATATTTTTATAGAAATGAAAATGATATAAAGTTGGTCGATGAATATTTACGACAAAGAACAAAGAAAAATGAACAAAAACTTATTCCCATTTATCCATTAGAAATAAGTGTAACAATAGATGGTATAAGTGGTATATTACCTGGAAATGTATTTACATTAGATAATTTACCAAAAATGTATAAAGATTCTGGTGTATTTCAAGTAGTGGAAATTGCTCATGAAATTACTTCTGATGATTGGACAACGACATTAAGAGCGTTCTTTAGACCTGTTAATACTTATGATAATAGTGGAGAAAAATCATCTACACCTATTACACCTGCACAAGAAAACGAAGATTCAACAAGTGACGAGGGATTTACTGAAAATGAACCAATTACGTAAAGAATATAGTAGAGCGTCCGGCGAATCAGCGACAATACGCAAATATCCAAAACAACATCTTCCACAACCTGATGCTGAAGATTATCGTATTGGATATATTGAACGATATTTCGCCAAGCCACGAGTAAATGAAAAAGCTCAAATTATAGAGATAGACAAGGACGAGTATTTGAAGTTAACAGGTATATTTCCTACATCCGCGTCAAGTTATTACTCAGCGATTCGGTTACGCTGGGTAATTAATGGAACTTTTGACGAAATACAGCGTAAAAATAGTAATACACTTATTTTTCAAGAAAAAAATATGCCAGGAATTTCGTTGTATTTGGGAAATTTATTACAATTCTGGCAAGGTTAACATCTTACCAAAGGTTATGAATGAATATTATAGAAACAATGGACGATTACAAGGTATTTTTATCGGTAATCGAGAACAAAGAAATAGTTATTTTACCTACTTTAGTAAATCCAACAAAACATTATTGTGACAATGAATTATCATTGATTTATGTTAGGGTAGTTGATTCTGGCGACGAATATGTTATTGGATTTAATCACACCGACACCGTTAATATGGATATATCGATATTAGACGAGATTCAACCAAGCATAATATGGACTATCAACCAAAAACGACTTCTAAGTTTTATAAAAAACAAGGACATAAAAGATATGGATATGTTTTACTATCTGTATCATAACAATACGCCCGTGTGGAATCTGGACACTCAGACACACCTTTATTACAACAGAAAATATAGTCACGAACAAAATATAAATAGTTACATTCCATTACCAAAACACGTTGAATTACATCAAGATAATGCCGGAAAAATTATTTCTATAAGAATGAATCATTTAATTCCAAGTGGATATGATTTTTACACGAAGAATTTAGAAACGATGTATGATGTAGAGAGGAATGGAATAGGTGTAAATGTGGACACATTAGAGAAGTATTACGGCGAAAAAATAAAAAAGTACATATCGAGTGACAACAAGATATATAGTGAGTACAACTTTTACACATCTACCGGTCGCCCATCGAATAAGTATGGTGGGTTGAATTTTGCTGCCATAGACAAGGATAAAGGACATAGAAAGTCATTCATTCCAACCAATGACGCCTTTTTATTATTTGATTTTGATTCATATCATTTGAATCTTATCGCCAGGTTAATCGGCTACGAGTTTGGCGAAAAGAATATACACACATATTTAGGTCGATATTATTTTGGAAAAGAGGAATTAACTGAGGAAGAATACAATGATTCTAAGACGATGAATTTTCAACTTTTATATGGTGGAGTACCAAAGGAAGTCAGGGAAGCTGTTCCATTTTTCGCCAAGGTACAGGATTTTTATTTTGGTATTTGGCGACAAATAAAAAAAGATGGATATTATGAAACTCCATTATCTCAAAGAAGAATATATTTGAAACATATTGTTGATCCGAGCCCCACAAAAATATTCAACTATTTTATTCAATGTATGGAAACGGAAGCCAATATGATTTTAATTCAAAAGATAAATGAGTATTTGAAAAACTATAAATCAAAGTTAGTGATGTATGTATATGATTCTTTTTTATTTGACATAAGTCAAGAAGATGGAAAAGAAATGATAAATGGATTACGAGATATATTAAAAGTATTTCCAACAAAAGCTTATTTTGGATATGATTATCAAGACTTACAAGATATAACAAAAACATTCAATTCGGAATAGAAATATTAGACATACTTATATTTATATATGGATAATAATGTAATGGAGAAAACATATGAACAAAGAGTTTATAGAGGAAGTTATTAAAGAATTATCATATCGAGTATCAAATGGTTTGCCTGATTTGAAAAACAACGATCATTTAATAATATTACGAGAGATTTTTGAAGAAAAAGGGATGTCATATGAATTAATAGAAAAGACAATGAACAATCTCAGAATCCCTGTGAAAAAGAATCCAAATAAAATAGATCAAGTTGGTATTTATACAGATTTTGATGGCGTTCATTCCGATCAAGCAGAACCGCAACCTTATATCAATCCAATACAACCACAAGATCATGCGGATCAAGACAAGTTACCAATGGATGATAGAGACGAGGAAGAACGAGACACACCTTACACCGAAGAAATAATGTTAGAGTTAGATTATTTAGATGTGGACACCGAGGACGAGGACGAGATAAACGAGGATGACATAGTAAAGAAGAAAGAGACAGGAAACATTTACACGGTTAAGTCACACGATCCAAAACGCGGTCAGGTTTTAGTCAAAAAGGACGCGTCACCGGAGGACATCGCCAAAGCCGAAAAGGGCGAGCCCGTAGAAAAAGAGGAAGAACCAAAGGGAACTCCAGTTGAGCCCGTGATCAAGGGTAAGGCTTATGAAAAAGAAAAGGCGAAACTCGATAAGATAAGAGACAAAACAAAAGATGCTGACCCGGAAACAAAGAAAAGGATAGACATTCTTTCTAACTCATGGGATGGATTTATAAATGCTAAGACATACGAAGAAAGAGTAGAAAATCTTAATAGATTAGCCGATTACATTATTATTGAAGGTCATGCTGGTGGTAAAAAGATTTATTTAACTCCACAAGCGGGTCCTGAATATGGTGTTCATTATAAAGCTATGACCGGAGATAGTGGAACTGTAGTAACAAGATTAATGAACGAAATGATAAAAAAAGAGGGAATATCGGTGCCGATTCGTGGTTCGTCTGCAGATAGAGCATTAGCTGATATGTCCGGAAAATATAATGAATCTGGAGTAGTGTTGGATTTGATACCTGAAGATTCACAAAACTATAAAGAAGCTAAAGAATTACATGATCATAATACTGAAGAATATAAAAAACTTGGTGGAAATCTTAAAGCGTCAAATGAGACAAACAAAGAGTTAGCCGATAAAATTCGTGGATCACTTCCTGAAGGAGCTACAATAACTGATGCTAGAAATACTGGTGGTATTGGTGCAAAAAAACTTATGGATTTATACGGTATTGATGAAAAAGTTGATCCGACGGATTTAGTTGTTATGTATAAAGATAAAGATGGAAAAGATAAAATGATGAAAATATCTGCTAAGATTTATACCGATCCATCGAATATAACAATGAAAAATTCGGGAACGGGAAATGCAGGGTCACATTATATTGGTGGTGAAGCAGGAAAGAAACTTGACGAAGATTGGGCGAAAGTATGGAAAGAAAACAAGTGGGATGTAGACACGATGGATGCTCAAGAGATTATGAAAAGGAAAGCTAAGTTAAAAACTTGGTATACCAAAAAAATGGGAGAATCATTAGAACAACTCGCCAAGACACCTGAGGGTCAAGATCAACTTGAAAACATTTGGAAAGAAGTACACGGTTGTGGTAACGATGTACATACAAGTGTAATAAATAAAAAGACAGCTCAAGTAGATTTATATCCACCTGAACATTATTGTGAACCACAACAACCATTAAAAGTAAATGTTGATGGTACAAAGTTAATTATTGAAATCGATGGTCAAAAGAATCAATATATACAAATAGATTTAAAAACGGAGACGAAAAGTACACCTAAATTATTATTTAGACATCGAGTACGGAAAAACAAGGAGAAATAGTTATGAGTAAAACACAACTGTTGTGTACGTTTACACGGAAGAACAAATTAGAAGAAACGATTGAAGAAATTTTGGACACATATACAATCGCCTTTGGTAGGATATATGTATTAGAAAACTTGGATAACAAACGAGAGTTGATATGTACATATAATGTAGAGTTTGATCCATCTGGCGAAGCCCTAAGAAGTACAATTTCAATACATCGTAAGAAACAAACAAACACATTATACACTATAAATGCGTTAAATCATGTAGTAAGTTTATTAAATGATGGAAAGGTTGATCCGAGATTTGAGGTAGATTGGTCAAAGTTTAGAAACACATTATTAGTAACTGATGAAAATGGATTAAAGAAAATACAAACTAAAATTTTTGATATAAGAGACGTATAATGAAGATTAAGAAAAAAGTATTAGAGGAATTATCTGATTTAGAACATGCGCAATGGATGTCATGGGCGAAAGACATAGCGAAAACTGAGACAATAAATCCTGAGAGGTTAAAACGATGGAAAGAGGATATGTTTAAGCCTTATGGTGAGTTAGACGAGGAAGAAAAGGACAAGGACAGAGAGATAGCTATGATGGTATTGAGGATCATGTTAAAACATTATGATTTAGTACCAAAGGAAAAACCTATTGGCGAAGTAAATACAAAGGTCAACGAAATGAGGATTGATTGGCCGTAATTTACGAAAAAAAAGTGAAAAAGTCAAGAAAAAAGTTCAAAAATAATGGAACTTTACATATTTATAAGAGTATAATATTTATACAACTTAACAAATGGTTATCTCAAGCGGTGTAGCTTGAGTAATTTAAACTTTTAAACATCAATGATTAAAGAAGGAGAATGAATCATGGCATTAGACTTAGCACAAATCAAAGGACGGTTGGAATCCTTAAAGAAAACCAACAAAAAATCAAATCTTACTTGGAAACCTTCTGAGAAAGAAACAACGGTTCGTATCGTACCTTACAAATTCAATCCTGAAAATCCTTTCATCGAATTGTATTTTCATTACGAGTTAAATAATAAAACTTATTTATCTCCAGCTTCATTTGGTGAACGCGATCCGATTATGGAAATCGCCCAAAAACTTAAACAAGAGGGTAGTAAAGAAAGTTGGAAACTTGGACGTTCTTTAGAGCCTAAACTTCGTACATTTGCTCCTGTTATTGTTCGTGATAAGGAACATGAAGGTGTAAAGTTTTGGGGATTCGGTAAAACTGTGTATGAAGATTTACTTTCCCATATCTCTGATCCTGATTACGGTGATATTACTGATCCTGTAAATGGACGTGATATTGTTGTATGGACGGTGAAAGAGGAAGGTAAACAATTCGCCACGCCGAAAGTTCGGATTAAACCAAATCCAAGTACTGTCACGGAAGATCCTGATGTATTGAAGAAAATCACGGAAGAACAACCTGACATCAAGGAATTGTATGAACTTAAATCATATGAAGAACTTGAAGAAGCGTTGAAACTACATTTGAATCCTGAAGAAGCAGCGGAAGAACAAAAGGAAACTACAACTGAAACGACAACTGAAACGACAACTCAAGATGCTCCTGTTGCGGAAACAAAAGAGGAAGTAACTGCTGAAAAACCTGCTGCAAATCCTGCAGACGCATTCAAAAAGATGTTCGAAAATTAATATATGATCGGGGATTTATTCCCCGATTTTTTATTTTGGAGAGGATAAATGGCGAAAAAGAAAGCTGAAAAGGAAGAATTAAAGGGCGATCTTGTACACTCATTAGCGGATGTGTTGAACAAACAATTCAAAAGTGATGGAAAGGTAGCCCATTTTATTGGTGATGATACACCAACTGATGTGATTGATTGGATTTCAACCGGAAGTTCGATGTTAGATTTAGCAATATCTAACCGCCCGCATGGTGGACTTCCCACAGGACGTATAATAGAATTTAATGGTTTAGAATCGAGTGGAAAGTCATTACTTGCTGCTCACTCAATAGCGAGTGCTCAGGCGAAAGGTGGAGTAGGTGTTTATATTGACACTGAAAATGCTTTAAGTAAAGATTTTTTAGAAGCGATTGGTGTAGATGTTGAAAAGATGTTATATGTCCAACTTGATACTGTGGAACAAATATTTCAAACTATTGAACAAATAATTACAACTATTAGGGAATCCGACAAGGACAAACTTGTAGTGATTGTAGTTGATTCATTAGCAGCTGCTTCAACTTCATTAGAAATGGAGAACGATTATGAGAAGCAGGGTTGGAATACTACTAAAGCGATAATTGTTTCCGCAGCATTTCGTAAGATTACACGATTGATAGGTAAAGAGAGAGTTGTGTGTATTTTTACGAATCAGTTACGCCAGAAGATGGGCGTAATGTTTGGTGATCCCTGGACTACTTCAGGTGGAAAGGGTTTGCCGTTTCATGCTTCTATCCGTGTCCGGTTAAAAGCGATGGGTCAAATCAAACAAAAGATAGGAACACAAGAACAAGTAATTGGCATCAAAGCGAGAGCTCAAGTAATCAAGAATCGAATGGGGCCGTCCTACCGGATCGCCGACTTTGACATTTATTTTGACAGGGGTATATATGACTATGAAAATTGGTTAGAGATTTTAAAAGACAATGATTTAGTTTCCCGTTCCAACCCTGGATTTAAAATAGTTGATCACAAGGGAGAGGAAAGACGATTTGAGACGAAGAATTGGGGCGAATTACTTGAAAGTGAGCCCGAATTCAAAGAATTTTTATACAACAAGATTTGTGATTTTCAAATAATGAAGTATAAAGATAAGTCGGACATAGGGTTAAGTACGGATGAAATGATAGTCACTGATGAAATAATTGGTGACGATTAATTAACAGAAACGTGAATAATCCCGATTTGAACACTATTTATATATAGTAGAACTCATATCGGGATTATTCATATTGAAAAAGAAGAAACGTGGTAAAAAGAGAAAAGTTCGACGGTCAACGACAATGAGTCAGGGTCACAGTGAAGTGTTTAAGACACTTCGAAAACTCGGCTGTAAGGTTCGTAATGAATTTATGCTTGATGGCGTTCCATATGATATATTCATAAAGGAATTAAATTTAATCATTGAGTATAATGGAGATCGGTGGCACTACAACAAAAACATTTATCCACCTGATTTTTATGACAAGGTAAAGAAAAGGTATGCTTGGGAAAAATGGGAAAAGGATAAAGAGAAAATCAAATCTGCTGAAGAAAATGGTTACAATATTGAAGTTATTTGGGAATATGATTGGAAAAGATTATCCGACAGAACTCGTTTCTTACAAAAGATAGTGAGTAAATACAAAACAACTTAGAAAGGTTTTTGTGGGCTCAAAAGAATTAAAAAACAGATCTACTTGGCAAAAAAATAGTGGAAAAAAAGCAAAAATAGCTGAACACGATTTTTATAATGTTTTTTTACAAGAATTTAAAAACACAAAATTTGTGATACGAGAAAGTCCGCAAGAATTCACGAATATTTATGTTGATGTAGAACTTGATAAAAAGGTATTAGAAGAAATTTATATTCCAGAAGAAAAGATTGAGACACATGGAATCGTGCCAGATTACGCTATTGATAATACTCAAACTCAAAAAACAATTTATGTGGAAGTAAAACGACAAGATGGTTGGGTTGAGGGCGGAAAACGCCAAGATGGTCGTGGAAATGCTCACGAAAGATCATGTAAATATTTTACACCTGGATTATTAAAAATATTAAAAAGTGAGGGTAATCTTGGAAATGATGTTTTACCATTTTGGACAGTTTTTATTGGTAATATTACCCGTGATCCATGTAGAGTAAAAGAAATAACACAATGGTATGCTGGATGTGAAGAACATTATTTTATGTGGAGAGATACGACAAATTCTTTAAAGTTGATCAATCATTTTAATAAAAATTTGAAAAAACTTTTACTCTAATAAAGGACATAATAAAATGGTTAATATCGATAATCTATTAGAAGAAATTAAACAAGAAAACGAAAACGCCAAATCACTCAACTCAAAAGTTTTATTAATCGATGGTTTAAATAATTTCATTAGAGCGTTTTCGGTAAATCCCGCAATGAATGACGATGGTACACATATAGGTGGTATTGTCGGCTTCCTGAACACAATAGCAGTTGGTATCCGCACGATAAATCCTACACGTTGTATCGTGGTATTTGATGGAAAAGGCGGATCAGCTCGCCGTCGAAAAATTTATCCCGACTACAAAGCACATAGAACAGGTTTACGAGTAAGGTTAAATCGTACATACGATTTTCACACACCCGATGAGGAAGTTGACGAAGCGAGTAGACAAATAAGTAGGTCAGCAGATTATTTAGACAACTTACCTTTACAAATGTTTATTTATGATAACATAGAAGCTGACGATGTTATTTCGTATGTATCAAAGGAGTTATTGAAAGAGGAAGTAGTAATAATGTCAACGGACAAGGATTTTTTACAACTTGTCGATGATAGGATAAAGGTATGGAATCCAACAAAAAAGAAGTTATACGACGAAAAGGCAGTCAAGGAAGATTATCATTTTTCGCCAAAGAATCTCATATATTTTCGTATTTTAGATGGCGACTCAAGTGATAATATACCAGGAATAAAGGGAATAGGATTAAAGACAGCACAAAAACATTTACCTATATTATTAGACGAAGAAAAGGTTTCATTGGAGAGTATTTTGGAGTATGCGAATCGTCAACCCGGAAAGAACACAGCCGCCCGATTAATCATGGAAAACGAAGAACAACTAAAGATGAATTTTAAGTTAATGAAGTTAGGCGAAGTAGAAATTAGTGGTACAACAAAAGTTAAAATCAGGGAACTTTTAGACGAACCTGTTAGTACAATCAATAGGTATCAACTTAAAAGATTGTTCTTGGAAGATAAACTTTATAGTGCCATCCCAAACATTGATTCATGGTTGAACCTGAATTTTAATAAACTAAATACATTTGCTAAAACTTCAAAGGAGTAGTGATTGCCTATGGACAAAGATTTTGATACTCTAACTCAATTTGGAACTTCATTTCAAACAAAAACCATAACTACATTAGTTAAAAATCCCAAATTTTTAGAACAAATAAATGATATTGTGGAAGAAAAATATTATGATTCAGACGCTAATAAATGGTTAGTAAAGGTCATAAAAGAGTATTTTGGTGAATACAAAAAACCGCCAACAATGGAAGTTTTTAAGACTGAGTTAGAAAAAAGAGTAACATCAGAGGTGATGAAAAAAACCATAATAGAGAATTTAAAGAATGTATATTTGAATTTCGAATCACCCGACTTAGATTATGTACAAGAGAATTTTTTAAATTTTGCTAAAGATCAAACAATGAAACTGGCATTATTTGACGCCGTTGATTTGGTTAACATTAAAAAATATGAAGAGGCGAGAAATGTAATAGATCAAGCCTTGAAAGCAGGAACAACGAGAGATATAGGTGTAATATACAAAGAGGAAGAATATTTTCAACGACGAGTAACTGACACATTGAGAAGTGTTATTCCATTACCGTGGGATATATTAAACGAGATAACTGATGGTGGTATTGGAAATGGAGAAATGGGAATCGTGGTTGCTCCAGCAGGATTAGGTAAATCGTGGTTATTGGTCGCCATTGGTGCGTACGCAGTATCGAAAGGAAAGAATGTAGTACATTATACATTAGAGTTAAATGAAGATTATGTTGGTTTGAGATATGATGCTAATATTACGGGATTTGGGTCACAAGACATAAAATTTCATCAAGACGATGTATACAAACAAATAGAAAAGTTACGTGGTAACTTGATTGTAAAGTATTTTCCAACAAAGACGGCAGGAATAGAAACATTAAGATCACATTTAAATCGATGTGAGGGATTTGGATTTAAGCCTGACATGATTGTGGTTGATTACGGCGACTTACTAAAAGATACAAGTAGTGGATATAAGACAACAGAAAAACGATTTGAGTTGGATAGTATATTTGAAAATCTAAGAGGTTTAGCAGGTGAAATGGAATGTCCATTATGGACAGCGTCACAGGCTAACAGGTCTGCTCTTGAAGATGATCACATTGAAGCGGGACGAATAAGTGAGAGTTTTGGAAAGATAATGATCGCCGACTTTGTTATATCACTTCAAAGAAAGACGAAAGACAAGATTGCTCACACAGGTCGTATTCACGTAATAAAGAATAGGTTTGGTCCGGATGGATTTGTATTTCCGTCAAAGATGGATGCGTCGAATGGAAAGGTACAAATTTTTGATGAAAAGACCGATGAGGGAAAGAAAACAAAGAAATCAATGGAGAGTGGCGAAAAGGTTCAAAAGATGTTACTCGCCGAGAAGATAAACGAAATGAAAGTAGATGGATTGGGGTAAGTTATGAAAAGACAAGTAGAAAAACCACAAATAATAACTTGTATTGGTCGTATATTCCCATTATTTATATGGCACAAGTGTTGTTTATGTGGTGAAGAATTTCGCCGAGAACGCGGCCACTGGGCGCTTATATACAATCGTCATTTTTATTTATGTAGAGAATGTGGTGGAGATAGTAAGTTAACCGGAATACAAGGTTTTATGGAGTGGGAACGACGAAGGAAAGCGAATGTACCTACTTCGCGTCCAGGTCCACCGCCAAAACCTGAACTTTCTGAGATACGAGTAATAAAAGAGGGAAAGAGGTATCCTGAGGGTGGATGTTGAAATAATTTAAAAAGATAAATAAAGGAGTTGTTACATGGGCAGATTGAAAATGAAAAAGAATGATTTTTTTGATAGTCAAGCTGCGGAAGACGTAGCTGATGAACCAAAAAGACAACGTTTAAAGTACGTGCCGAAAAAAGAGGAAGAAACATTTGAATATATTTTTCCTGAAACTGCAGTTGATCATCACCGTAATGGCGAGGAAGTGATACGTCATTATTTGTGGTATGTTCCACCTGTATATTTTGGCGAAGATGGTAATTATAAATTTAATCGTGATTATATAAGAACTATACATTTGACGGAAGAAACAAAAGCTAAATCTATACTTGATATTGGAGCTGGATTAAGTGTACCGTATAAAGGAAATTTACGAAAACGAACAAAAATATATAAATCATTAGATTTACGTCCAGGTCCAAAAATTGATTATGTTATGGATGTAACTGATATGAAAGATTTTGAAGATCATCAATGGGATTGGGGCTGGTGTACTGAAACAATCGAACACATTCCACCGGCTCTAAAAGATCAAGCAGCTAATGAAATTATGAGAGTATGTAAAAATTGTGTGTTCACATATCCAACTCCAAAACACGAAACATTTGCAGCAGATCCTGGACATACTGAAGTATTAATTGATTGGAAGAAAAAATTTGAGAAAACTCATGAAGTAGTTATAATTGAAAGTTCTACTGGACGAGTTATAGTTATTCTAAAGTCAAAATAATTAAAAAAACAGTTGACATTTACTCTGAAATTTCGTATATTAGTAATAGACAAATAAAGAAAGGTTATATAATGAAAATTCGTTGTAATAGAAATCCACTGATGGAAGATCAAGAAAAATATTGGATAGATATAGTTGGTGGTGGTCAAGAGGTTAAAGTGACTGGTGGAGTTTGTTTGTATATTAATAATAATCCAAAGGTTGCTGATGAAATAATTACACTAATAGGTGAAAAGACTAAAAAATATGATTTTTCGGATGATGAAATAGAATATAGTGTAAGTAGAGAAGAACCTAAAAAAGAAGTTATTTATGCGTCTGATGGAGAGGAAATACATGATAGGCGTCTTGATATTGTTTTACGTATAAAGTCAAAAAAATATGGTAATGGAATTTTTTATATAGAAGTAAAAATAGGTAGTGATCTATATAAAGAACAACTTGTTATATATAAAAGTATTCTTGATAAAGAAGTTTATAAAGAGCGTTTGGATTTTGGAGAACTCGGAACACTTTTTATAAAAGAAAAAGCCTTAGTGGTTGCAAAAGAATATTCTACATTTTATTTTACATTTCCAGAATTACATGAAATTTTCATGAAACATTTAGATAATAATGCTAGTATTTTTAATTGGTTTGAGAGTAATGATTTAACTGAATTAAGATCGAGTACATATAAATCTGAGTATTCTCAAGTTTCTCTTATCAAAGAAACCATTGAAGAATATGGACAAATTCACTACAAAGATTTATTGAGTGAAGTCAACAGAAAACATATGGAATATGAACCAGATGCTGAGCCATGGACACATATTTCTACTCGTATAAATGATTTATTGACAAAAAATCCATCGAGAGAAACACCAGCACTTATAAAAGTAGATAGTGAGGGTTATAGTGTAGATTTGCCTGCGACACAATGTTATCTTAGATATTCGCCGAAATATTTAGCGAAAAATAAAGAAAAATAAGTAAAAAAGGGCGATTATTTTCGCCCTTTTCTTTTAACATTTGCTCTTTGAGATTTTTTATTAATTTTTGATTTGAAAGCCGAATTATTACGTTTTTGAACGTGGGTATTTTTTCTCGTTTTTTGGACTTGTTTTTTGAACGAGGGTGTTCGGTGGACACGTTTTTGTGTGTCGTGATAATTACGTTTATTTTGTCGTTTTTTACGTATTTCGACATTTTGACGAGATTTTGTCGTGATACGATTTTTTATCTGGACATTCTGTCTCGATTTTTGTCCTATTACCTTTCTTTTTTTGAATTTTTTACGGTTTAGCAGGACATTTTTTTGAGATTTTTTAATGTTGGTTTTTCCCATCAATAAGTGTCGTTTTGGTCTATAACGTGGGTTTTTATCAACATTATGACGGCGTTTTTTCCAATGGCGTTTATAATACGGGCGTTTATGATAATAGTATGGTTTATATTTATAGTGGTAAGGGTAGCCATAGTACCCTGGCGAATAATAATATAAACCAAATGTACAATAGTAATTAGAGACATCGTAACGCCAGTAGAAATCGTCATACCAAAGATTAGTGTAAACATAGTTGACATCATAAATGTAAACTTCGTCTACAGGTTCTTCGGTATAGACGTAACGAAAGTGTGTGTAACAAGAGGATAAGAGTAGACTTATCACAATAAGAAACAATAGTTTGATACTCATTTTTTTATTCTCCTATTTATATTGAATGGTTTTTATACCATATAATTGTACAAAAATCATACCAACTTTTCGGAGGGGATATGGTAGTGAGAAAAGTATTAGGAAAAGAAAAAAGAAAGTATGAAAAGGCGAAAGAATTAATAAGGAGTAGGACAAATCTTGAGCCAGAAATTATTGAACATTTAAATCCAATAAGTGCGTTTGGTTTAGTTCACACAATCTTATCATTAGAATATAAAAAGATTAATGGTGGTCGGGAGTGGCAGGATGAATGTTATTGTAATATGAAGAAAACGCCACATTATCATTATGTTATAACAATCTTTGATGGTGATAATTGGAGAGTATTTGAAAAAACGTCATTATCTTCATAATTTATCAGAAAACAGTTGACAAATACATTTTTATTTCGTAACTTTATATCAAAGAAATGGAGTTTTAATTGAAAAAAATTACTTTATTAATTGACGACGATGTATATCAACATATTCGTAGTGAAGTAACGGTTTATAATCTTGCTTGGGCCGGTGGAACTACTGCTCCCATTCAATTTTTATCAAGGATTATAGATACGATTGATAAAGGTGAAGATGAATATCATTTTCAGTTTAAGAATAAGGAAAAGAAATGAACGCGAGAGAAGTTGCGAAAGAAAATAAGATTTTAGAATATATGGTTGGGTCAAGGTTGTATGGAACTGCAACTCCAACCAGTGACACTGATTACAGTGGAGTTTTCATGCCGAGTGAGGACATGGTATTTGGATTCGAACGTGCCGACGAAGTTGATTTGAGTATCAAGTCTAAAAAGGACGATGGAAAGAACGACGAAAACGCCGTTGATATGGTGATTTATGAGTTGAGAAAGTTTGTTCGTCTGGCGATGGATAATAACCCGAATATTTTGGAACAAATGTTTGTTAACGAAGCAAACTTAGTTTACAGTAACTTTTGGGGAAAGGAACTTTTGAGGAACGCTCATTTGTTCCCGCATCGTGGATTAAAGGAAAAATTTCTTGGATATGCTTTTAGTCAAAAACACAAGATGGTGATTCGCACTGACAATTATCATTCCCTTGAGAATGCTCAAGATTGGTTGTATGGATTTATTAAATCTCCTGAAGATGGAAAGAAATTGTTAGTTGAGATTCTTGACAAGAAACTTCCATTTATGAGTGTTAAAGGCGACAACATTCTTATTGGTGACTTAAATTTCCAAAGACATTTCATGTTGAGGAAAGTAAAGAAGATGATTGATGAAAGATTGTCTAAAGCTACCAATAGGAAAGATTTGTTAACTTCTCATGGATATGACACTAAATTTGCATCACATTTAGTTCGATTGATGTTAGAGGGAAAAGAATTATTGTCCACCGGACGCCTCGAATTTCCTTTACGTTATCGTCAAACTATTTTGGATGTGAAGTTAGGAAAGTGGGAAATGAAATACGTTTTGGATTACGCTGAGGAACTTGAAGCTAAGATTCATGATGCTGTTGAGTATACCGCGTTACCGAAACGTCCGAGATACAATGAAGTACAAGAATTAGTAAAGAGGATGATTAGAGAATGGCACACCGTTTAATAATATTCTTATTGATACCAATTTGTATTTTTGGTCAAGATTCATTGGAGTGGACGCCCGTAGATTATACGTTAGCGTCCACTTTTGTAATAGCGCAGGTATTAGATTACGGCTTAACAAATCATGCGATAAATACATATGGGATGAAAGAGGTAAATCCTTTATACGGCTCGCATCCCAGTATGACACAGTTATTCGCCACGAAAGTGATCATATCTGCATTCGGAATAATGGTAATAAAGAATTTTACATCATCGGTAGGACAACGAAGATTAGCTTTAATTGTATATAACATCATATCATGGACGCCCGTCATATTAAACATCAACACGTTACAACGAAGCGGTTACACCGTAAGTTTACGATTTTCCCTATAAAAAATTTACCAGAAAAACCAGAAAACAGTTGACAAATACATCTGAATTTCGTATATTATAGTAGTTAATTGAGATAACAACTAAAGGAGTTAAAAATGTTTCGTTACGATTTCAAAAGTAAAGATGTAAAGTTTTCAGTTCGTGGTACTTGGACTGTCAAGATTCAATGGGCAGAAGCTGATACTTTTGCACCAGGTGGTCACAAGTATAATAGTGGCTTTGAAGTTGTTACTAATACTCTTTTCACAAAAGCGTGGAAGATTGCTCACGCTGACGCGCGTCGCAAAGAATTGGGTTGGACACCGATTCTTTTTACCCGCGAAGTTTATTACAATGGTAAATTAGTAGCGAGGTACAGTTGATGAAAAAATATATTCGTGACTATGAATACAAAGGTGAACTTATTCGCCACCGCGGTGGTCGTTATGAGTATAATCTAAATGGTAAGAAATATTGGATCAATAAACAACCCGGTATGACTTATCCCTGGTGGACGGTTAAAGGTGGTGGATTTCATTATTGGGATTCTTCGAACACTTTATCCGGTTTGGTATGGAATATTGATAGGAGAGAATCATGAAAAAAATTATGGTAGCGTATTGGTATTCGAATTGGGAACACGTTCTTGGATATAAACATCAAGAAGAATTTGAATACACGAAACGCAAACGAACAGCGATTATTGATAAAGTGATGGATGCGGGATTAAAGGTTATGTTATATCCTACGGAAGATACTTTAGTTATGTGGATAGATGATAAAAGATTTGGTCAGCGATAAAAAAAGTAAAAAAACAGTTGACAAGAATGCTTTTATTTCGTATATTTAAGTAACGTAAATAAAGAAAGAGGTTATAAGATGTCAAAAACAATGGTTGATGTAGAATACAAATGTGGTCATAAAGTGACCGTTCCCTTTAGCATAGAAAAGGGCGAACATTTCGCAATAGGTGTAATGGTAGGACGTGCGAAAGCATATAATTGTCCTGAGTGTGGTCGCCGGAACGCCGAAGCCAACGTCAAGATGTTGGAAGATATTGTTTCCATTCTTGATCCCGGTCGTATTGAAAGACGTAAGGCGACACTAAAAAAGTTATTCACTCTTGCTGCTATGATTAGTGGTTTCGAAAAAATGTCTTTAAAGAGACGTTTTGATGGTGGTCATACAACTCGTTTTGTAGGTCACAAGGAATCTGCCAATCGCCGGATTTCGTTGATGCGTTGGTTCTAATAAAAAATTAAAAAGCCCATTCAATATTGAATGGGTTTTTTATTAAAAGATTGGAGAGAAATTTGTTAGATAATAGTATTATAACTGATAAGGATGTTAGAGATTTTATTGAAAATGGATTTGTATTGAGAAAATGTCTTAGAGAATGGGGAAAAACTGTTGCAGAAGCAAATGAGTATATTCAATGTGATTTGATAAAATATTATTTAGGAAATAATGTTGTAAGTGATGTTATAAATGATGATGGTAATGGTGCAGGTTTTGATATATATACAAATCTCAAATATAAAAAAATCCAAAGTAAGTTGAGACAAGTTGATGGTAAAACTCCGTACTCAAGACAAATTTGTTTTGAAAATACAAGGAGAAATTCTGATAAAAATGTAAATAATTCACTTAATGGTTATACTCCATATAGTATTGATGAATTTGATGCGGTTTTGGTTACGTTAATTCACTATAAAGGACGAGATAAAAAAGAAGTTCGTAAAAATATAAATAATTGGAATTTTTCTTTAATTCCTGTTGATGAATTAGAAAATCCACAAAGAAAGGGATATTGCATTAATAGTATTTCATCTAAGTTATTAGATAAATATAAGTTAGAGTTAAAAAAAGATTGGGAAAAATTATTTAAATAATTAATAAAATACCTACCGATTAGGGAACTTTCCTTTAGCAAAATAGTATAATTCTTTATATGTGTTTTTTAATTTCGTCTATATTTATATAAGCGAGGTTGAGAAAAATTTACTACACATCATAAAAGCCTCAAACAGTTTACAGAAATTCACACGGAAAAGTTAATGTTAAAGGAGAACTACGTATGCCTACAGACAGATATTTGGATGATTTTAAGCCTTTCTCACTGTCTGAAGCTTTCCTTGAAAAATATAAAGATGAAATCCCGCCATTTGGTTTCAATGGTTTGGGTTATCTTGTATATATGCGCACTTATTCCCGGATAAAAGACGATGGAACAAACGAGCAATGGTGGGAGACTGTTGCCCGAGTGGTCAATGGAGCATACAATATGCAGAAAAAGTGGATCATGGGAAATCGTTTATATTGGAATGAGTGGAAAGCACAAGCTTCAGCAAAAGAAATGTTTGATCGAATGTACAACATGAAATTTCTACCGCCGGGTAGAGGTTTATGGGCGATGGGAACGCCTATCACGGAAGAAAAAGGGTTATTTGCTGCGTTAAATAACTGCGCTTTTGTTTCAACTGAGGATTTGAAACACGATTTATCGAAACCATTTACATTTTTGATGGACGCCAGTATGCTTGGTGTGGGAGTTGGATTTGACACTAAGGGTTCTGGCGAAATTGTTATAAAGGGTATAAATAAAGAAAAGGATTTTGAGACATTTGTAATACCTGATACAAGAGAGGGTTGGGTAGAGAGTGTTGGGAAGTTGATAGACGCTTATTTTACTGGACAACCTGACATCTTGTTTGATTTTTCATTAGTTAGAGGACCTGGGGAGCCTATTCGTGGCTTCGGTGGAGTTTCGTCAGGACCTGATCCATTAGTAAAATTACATTACAATATACGAGAAGTTTTAGAACCACTCGTCGGTAAGCCGATAACGGTACGAGCGATAGTTGATATAATGAACTTCATTGGAAAAGCGGTAGTAGCAGGAAATGTACGCCGAACCGCTGAGATTGCGATTGGCGAAGCTGATGATGAAGAATACTTGAATCTAAAAAATTATGATATAAATCCTGAACGTGCGGAATATGGTTGGACATCGAACAATAGTATTTATGCTACATTAGGAATGGATTACACGAAAGCAGCTGATAGAACCTGGCATAACGGAGAACCTGGATATGTATGGTTAGAGAATATACAAGGGTATTCACGAATAAAGAATGGAATGGACAACAAGGATTTTCGTGCCAAAGGTGTAAATCCTTGTGTAGAACAATCATTAGAATCATATGAGTTATGTAACTTAGTAGAAACATTTCCAATGAGACACGAAAGCCTCGAAGATTATCTCAAGACACTCAAATACGCCTACCTTTATAGTAAAACAGTAACACTTGGACAAACACATTGGCCGGAAACAAATCGAGTAATGTTAAGGAATCGTCGTATTGGTTGTTCAGTGAGTGGAGTTGCTCAATTTATTACAAAGAATGGTATTGAGACACTTCGCCAATGGTTAGAAACGGGATATAATACAATACAAGATTATGATACAATTTATAGTGAATGGTTAGCAATCCCTAAATCAGTAAAAACAACGAGTGTAAAACCGAGTGGTACAGTTTCCCTGTTAGCTGGAGCGACACCTGGAGTACATTATCCGGAATCGAGATTTTATATTCGTCGAATGAGATTGGCAAAAAACTCAAAATTAGTAAAACCATTGAAAAGAGCAAAATATAACATAGAAGAAGCATTTGGTGATCCAAGTTCATTAGTGGTCGATTTTCCTGTTGATGTTGGAGAGGGAATACGGACTATAAATGAGGTTTCAATGTGGGAACAACTTTCGTTAGCTGCCTTTATGCAGAGACATTGGGCAGACAATCAAGTAAGTTGTACGATAACATTTGATCCTGATAAAGAGGGAAAAAATATAGCTAATGCGTTGAACTTTTTTCAATATCAACTCAAGGGTATATCATTTTTACCTAAAATCAATGGTGGTTCATATCCACAAATGCCTTACGAAGAAATTAGTGAGGAAGATTATAAGGAGAAACTAAAGAAAGTAAAGAAACTTGATTTTACAAATGTAGAACAACACGAAGCAGTAGTTGATAAATTTTGTAACAATGATGTTTGTGAGTTGACAACTGAAATTGAAGAAATAAAAGTAGGAGTGGAAAATGAAACTGAAAATTAAGAAGTTACACGAAGATGCTATTATACCAACAAGATCAAATCCTACTGATTCTGGAATGGATTTATATGCTCTTGAGGATGGAATTGTATATCCAAATGATCAATCAATGGTTAGAACCGGTATTGCTATTCAATTACCGAAACCTTTAGAGACAAATGTATATCCTTATGAACTTGGAGTAGATTTTAGACAAAAAATTACGTGGGAAGCACAAATTCGCCCGAGAAGTGGTTTAGCTGCTAAACGATCAATAACGATAGTAAATACACCGGGAACGGTAGACAATGATTATCGTGGAGAGATAAAAGTAATTCTTAGAAATGAATCAACAATAGATTTTAAATTTAAAAAAGGTGATAGGATTGCGCAAATGGTTATTTGTCCTGTTGTGACGCCAACAATAGTGGAAGTTGACGAATTAGACGATACTGACAGAGGTGCAGGTGGATTTGGTTCAACAGGAAATTAGGGAACTTATTTGTATTGAGAGAGTATAATATGTATGAAAAAGTTTTTTGATTATGAAGAAATAAGTTATGTGAATCGAGAGTTAGACAAGTTTATTGTAGAGAACAAGGATTGTGAGAGGTTTGTCGCCTTTGGAAACAAGGGCGACACTTTCTTTACGAATATTGCTAATCTATTAAAAATATACAACAAAACTCTTGTTATCATTATACCATGTATGAAGGATTATCCACAAGACATTCAGGAAGCGTCCCTGAAAGAAAATGTTTTGATTTACGAGACAAACAAAATGGGTATGAGATCAGTTTTAAATGTGGTTTCACAAATCTATGTAAAGACTAAGGAAAAATCTATATTAATTCCAAAGGAAATTATATGAAGTTACACGTATGTTCAGTAGAAACTGAGCCTATTCATACATATGTCGGAAAATTAGCTGGTGGATCATTATTAGAAAGTTGTGAGAAGTTTGGATTAGATTTACATATTTTAGGTCAAAACATGGGCGAGTTTAGTTTTGGGAATCGAGTACACGAGTACCGAAAAGCGTTCCAGCGATTTGATGAT